>Ga0160431_100085_pt1 | contig 72827 bp, 60 predicted proteins | sample HID1971K_E0MG_FD_108212 | JGI IMG/M metagenome (GOLD analysis project Ga0160431, IMG submission 108212) | Enriched millipede-associated microbial communities from UW Madison campus, WI, USA - HID1971K_E0 MG | ecosystem: Host-associated > Arthropoda: Insects > Digestive system > Unclassified ...
CTCGCAGAAGCAGGTGTCGGACATCACCACCATTTCCGGCACGCTGTCCTTGCAGATGCGCGCCATGCGCGCGACCAGGCCGTTTTCGTTCCAGGTGTCGCTGCCGGTGGCATCGAGGTTGTGCGACACGCCAAAGGTCATCACCGACTTGATGCCGGCACGGGCGTAGCGCTCGATTTCCTCGGCCAGCCGTTTCTCGGGGATGCGGTTGACCCCCGGCATGCTGGTGATCGGCACGAAGTCATCGATGCCTTCTTCGACGAAGATCGGCAGGATCAGGTCTTCGAGGCGGAACTCCGTCTCCTGGAAGATCGTGCGCAGGGATTCGTTCTGGCGCAGGCGGCGGGGGCGGACGGACGGGAAACGGTTGGACATGACAGCTCCAGGGAATATGGACGGCGTACACCATATGCCTGTTGGGCGCCAGTGAAAAGGGCGGATGAGGAGATTGTGTATTGCGCTGCGTGCAGTGGGCGGATTTTGCACGGGCTGCACCGGCCCTATCGCCGGCAAGCCGGCTCCCACGGAAATCCCACATTGCTCAAGACGCGTGGTGTGGCTGTGGGGCTACCCATCCTTCTGCAGACCTCAGCTGGCGCTGCGCAGCGCTTTTCGATACGCCCCCGGCGACAGGCCGGTCCACTTGCGAAATGCCTTGCGAAAATTGGCCGCCTCGGAAAATCCGACCTGAGCGGCCAGGTCGTCCATGGGCATGTCGCTTTGCTGCAGAAACTCTTTGGCCAGCGCACAACGTACTTCATCCAGCACGCTTTGGTAGGTGCGCTGATGCTCAGCCAGGCGTCGGTGCAAGGTACGCGCCGACATGCCCAGGGTTTGCGCCACCACTTCCACGCCGGGGAAGCGCCCATTACGGCTCAGGCAGGCCATGCGCACCGTCTCGATCAGGTCCGACTCGTCCGGCAGGCTGGCCACCAGTTGCTGGCAAAAACCCATGCTCATCGCCGACGTGATCGGGTTGGCGTTCGGGCAAGGCAGTTGCAGCACGCGCGCGTCGAAGCGCCACTCCATCACATCGCTGTCGAACGCCACCGGACAATCGAAAAACGGCTCATAGCATTGCCAGTGATCAGGCGCCGGATACGGCAGCAATAGCTGTCGGGACGGAAAAGGAGACTCCAGCACACACTGGACCAGCGACTGGATCGAGGCGAACCAGAACTCTGTCGCAAGCGGCATCAGATCGCCCAGCGCAAAGAAACCTTGGCCAATGAACACACCCTCATCCCCTTCCAGGCGGAACGACTTGTGGAAGATCGGCCCCAGCAGGCGGATGTGCCGGATCCCGAACTCGACCGCCTGGCCAAAGGTCTCGCTGCTGGCCAGGGCGTAGCCGAAGATCCCGAAGTCACTGAGGCGCTGACGGGCCCCTGCCCGCAGACCGCTGTCGGGATGGCGCATCAAGCGCTGCATGTTGCCGAAGATCTCGACCTTTTGCCGGTGCGAAATGCGGGTAGCAGGGTCGAGCATCTGTTCCGGCGACAGTTCGGTTCCTACCAACAAACCGCGAGTCTCCACGCCCTGGGCCTGCAATTCGGCTACCAAGGCCGGCAGACCAAGCATGTTGTGCTGTGGAACGTCCATGGCTGTGCCATAGGTACCGACGATCAGCTGAGTCATCCAACGGCCTCCCTTTCAGCATTGGCAGAAATTAACCCCCATGCTGGCGCATTACAACCTCCCGTCTCTGATCCCTGCGCTGCATCTTTAGCCTCGCAGATTCACCCCAGAAAAATAACAAGATCCGAGACTGTCATGAGAAGACTGTTTGCCCCTGCCTTTGTCACGCTCTTGCCGCTGTTTGCACTGCCGGCACTGGCCAACGATGCGCCCCTGAACATCGTGCGTATCGGCTATGCCGATATCCAGTTCAATACGGACTCGGGCGACATGACCGGCATGCCGGGTACCACCCCCGAGCACGTTCAGGCCAACGCACGCGATACCAGCACCTTGGCGCTGATCTACGAGCGCAGCCTCGGCGGCCCCTGGTCGCTGGTACTGCAGACCGGGGCACCGCCCGTCATCGACTTCGACGGGGCCGGCGCCGCCCAGCCGCTGGGCAAGGTCGGTAGCGCTCGCGCCTGGTTCCCCGCCGTGCTGGTGGCCTACAACTTCAAGCTGTTTGGCGTGCAGCCCTATGTCGCCCTCGGGGTCAATTACACCTGGTTCAGCGAAGAGAAGATGACCGCTGCCTACAACACGGCATTTGGCGGCACCTCCAGCACCTCCAAGCTGGACGACTCCTTTGGTGCGGTGGCCAAGGTGGGCGTGGAAATTCCCCTCGTCGACAACTGGAGCGCCGGATTCTCCTACTCGCGCTACTGGATCGACACGACCGCCACCATCAAGACCCAGACCCCGGGCCTGGGCGAAGTCAAGCGCAAGATCGACGTCGAAGCAGACCCTGACGTCTATTCGTTCACCCTCGGCTATCGCTTCTGACCCCTGCCGCAACCCTTACGGAGCCCAGACATGAGCACTGAACACAGGAATGACACGTTCGACTACATCGTGATCGGCGGCGGATCGGCAGGTTGTGTGATCGCCAGCCGCCTGAGCGAGGATCCAGCCATCAGCGTCTGCCTGGTCGAGGCCGGCGGCAGCGATGACAGCGTGCTGATCCAGGCACCTGCGGGGGTGGTCGCGATGCTGCCGACACGCATTCACAACTGGGCCTTCCAGACCGAGCCGCAAGCCGGACTGAACGGTCGTCGCGGCTACCAGCCGCGGGGCAAGACCCTGGGTGGCTCCAGCTCGATCAATGCCATGCTCTACGTGCGCGGGCATCGCCAGGACTACGACCAATGGGCAGCGTTGGGCAACCAGGGCTGGTCCTATGACGAGGTGCTGCCCTATTTCATCAAGTCCGAGCAGAACCTGCGCCTGGACGACGACTACCATGGCCAGGACGGTCCGCTCAGCGTTGCCGAGGTGAGTTGCCCGAGTGTCCTGAACGCCGCATTCATCCAGGCCGCCGAGGCCAATGGCATCCAGCGCACGCCAGATTACAACGGCGCCAGGCAGGAAGGCGCATTCATGTACCAGGTTACCCAGCGCAATGGCGAGCGCTGCAGCGCGGCCAAAGCCTTCCTTACACCCAACCTGAACCGCCGCAACCTCAAGGTCCTGACGGGGGCCACCGTCGAGCGGGTGCTGCTGGAGGCATCGCGTGCCACCGGGGTGCAGGTGCGCCGGGGCAGCGAGCGCCTTGTGCTCACGGTGCGCCGCGAAGTGGTGCTGAGTGCCGGCAGCTTCGGCTCCCCGCAACTGCTGATGCTTTCTGGCATCGGCCCGCGCGAAGAGCTACGCAGGCATGGCATCGCTGTCACCCACGAACTGCCGGGGGTGGGCGAGAACCTGCAAGACCATATCGACTATGTGTTCACCTACCGTAGCCCCGACAAGGCCAACACCTTCGGCTGTTCACCCACATTCAGCTGGAAGATGCTCAAGGCCATGGCCCAGTGGAAGCGCGAGCGCAAAGGCCTGGTGACTTCACCCTTCGCCGAGTCCGGGGCGTTCTTCAAAAGCCGGCAAGACCTGGCCGTTCCCGACCTCCAGCTCATTTTCGTCCCTGCCATCGTCGACAACCATGCGCGCAACCTGCGCCTGGGTCACGGCTTCAGCTGCCACCTGACCCTGCTGCGCCCCAAGAGCCGCGGCACCGTCCGACTGGCCAGCGCCGACCCAGCGGCAGCCCCCTTGATCGACCCGCGCTTCTTCAGCGACCCGCAAGACCTGGAAGTGCTGATGCGCGGCGCCGACCTTCAGCGCGCGATCCTCGATGCCGCGCCACTGGCGCCCTATCGTGGCAAGCCTCTGTATCCGCTGGCCCAAGGGGACCGTCACGCCGTGGAGCAGGACATCCGCAATCGTGCCGACACCCAGTACCACCCCGTAGGCACCTGCAAGATGGGCCACGACCCCCTGGCGGTGGTGGACGACCAATTGCGCGTGCATGGCATCAAAGGCCTGCGCGTGGCGGATGCTTCGATCATGCCGACCTTGATCGGCGGCAACACCAACGCACCCAGCATCATGATCGGTGAAAAGGCCGCCGACATGCTGCTGCGCAGCCGCCAGGAGGGATGAACCTTGAACGACCTGAGCCAGATCGGCGACTCGGCTGAAATCGCACGCATGCAGCAGGTGCTGCAGCGCCAGCGCAAGGCCTTCGATGCACAGCCCTATGCCACGCTCAAGGAGCGCCTGGACAAGCTCAAGCGCCTGATCGGTGCCCTTCGCCGCCACCAGCAGGCTATCGTCGCCGCCCTCGACGCCGACTTCGGCGGCCGCGCCGCATTCGAGACCCTGCAGATCGAGGTGCTCGGGCCTGTGCTGCACGCCCGCCATGCCATCGCCCACCTGCGTCGCTGGATGAAACCTCAACGGCGCAAGACCGAATGGTTGTTCGTGGGCAACCGCGCCTGGGTGGAGTACCAGCCCAAGGGCGTGGTGGGCATCGTCGGCACCTGGAACTTCCCCTTGTACCTGACCCTGGGACCATTGATCACCGCCATTGCGGCCGGCAACCGGGCGATGATCAAGGTATCGGAGCTCGCGCCACACAGCCTGAACGTGCTGCAGGCCATGCTGGCCGAGGTGTTCGATGAAGACGAAGTGGCAGTGTTCGGCGGCGAGTTGAGCGCCGCTCAAGCATTCACCAGCCTGCCGCTGGATCACCTGGTATTCACCGGGGCACCTCAGGTCGGCCATCAGGTAATGCGTGCGGCGGCCGAGCACCTGGTACCGGTGACCCTGGAGCTGGGCGGAAAGTCACCGGCGCTGCTTGGCGAGGGCGCCGAGCTGGAAGACGCCGCCTTGCGCATTGCCCATGGCAAGGGTTTCAACGCCGGCCAGGTGTGTGTTGCGCCGGATTACGTACTGGTTCCGCAAGGCAAGGCGCAGGTGTTCGCCGAGTCGGTAAGACGGGCTTTCGAACGGCTGTATCCCGACCCGGGCACCAGCGCCGACTACACCAGCATCATCAGCGATCGCCATGCCCAGCGGTTGCAGGAGTTGCTGGCCGATGCCCGTGCCAAGGGCGCTACGGTGCTGAGTTGCCAGAGTAGCGCCGACTCGCCGCGGCGCCTGCCCTTGCAGGTGATCACTGGGGTGAGCGAAGACATGCGAGTAGCCCGGGAGGAGCTTTTCGGGCCGTTGTTGCCCGTGATCGAGTACCGTGACCTGGACCAGGCCATCGCCTACATCCAGGCCCGCCCACGTCCCCTGGCGCTCTACCCGTTCGGGCTGAACGCACGGCAGACCGAGCGTGTGCTCCGGGACACCCACAGCGGTGGCGTGACCCTGGACGACTGGGCCTGGCATGTGTTTCAACACGACCTGCCGTTCGGTGGAATCGGCAATTCCGGCATGGGTTCCTACCATGGCGAGGAAGGCTTCCGCACCCTGTCCCACGGCAAGGCGGTGCTCAAGCGCCAGCCCTGGTTCCCGACGCAGCTCTTCCACCCTCCTTATGGCCGCTGGGTGCAACGCCTGGTGGTGAGGTTTTACCTCGGCAAGATCGGGCCGCACTAGCCGGCTGCCTGATGCCAGCCTCGCCTTGCCGAGGTGGCATCAGGCCTGCTGTGTTCAGCGAAGGATTTCAGACCCACCCTGGCGTTTGCAGTGCGGATCAGAAGATGTCGATGGGATATTCAGTAATCACACGCACCTGATCCTGCGCCCCCCCGGTACTGTCATCGCCGCGGTGCCAAGCCAACCGCAGGCGTACGGAAAGATCCTTGGCAGGCCCGGCCTGTACGACATAGCGTGCCTCTGCATCGGTTTCGAACTCCTCATCGCCTTTGCCGTACTTGTGCGCATAGGCACCCTGGGTGCTCTGTGTACCGTCGATGTCACGCCCCCGCAGGTGGCGGACCATGAAGGTCAGCCCCGGTACGCCATAACCGGCCAGGTTCAGGTCGTAGCGAAACTGCCATGACGTTTCCCCTGGGCCGTTGAAGTCCGAGTACTGCACGGAGTTGGGGAGAAAAATCGAGCCGCCACTGCGCCCCGTGTCGCCGAAGCCCACATAATCGAACGGCTGATCGCCGTGCACCTGTTGATAGGCGGCGGTGAAGGTATGCGACGACACCTTGTAGGCAGCTTGCAGGCCGGCGGCGGTGGTATCGATGGTTCCCGCCTTTGCGCTGCCCGTATCGAGGGTACGATACAGGTTGACATCAAACGTCAGCGCCTGGGCCTGAGACAGCGGCATCACGTAATTGGCGTTGCCGTAGTACTGGTGCCAGATGTCTTCGAAACGGCTGGCATAGGCTGCCAGGCTGAGGCGCTCGGCAAGCTTGTAGCGGGCACCGACGTAGTCGACCGCTGGCGTGGTTACCAGGGCATAGGTCGCCCACAGTTCACCGTCCCGGTTGGTATTGACCTGGTCAGTGCCGGAGGTGAAATGGCCTGCTTCCAAGGCGAGCTGGTCGATCTCCTGGCTCAGCAGGTGAAAGCCAGTGGCGGTTTGCGGCATCAGACGGCTGACGCTTTGTGCAAAAACCGGGGCGTTGGGCGACATCTGGCCATAGCGCAGGACCGTCTCGGAGATTCGCGCCTTGATCGCGCCACCGGCCCGGCCGTATTCATCGTCCGGGTTGCCATCGTCGCCGACCGGCAAGTTGCCGGTGCCGGTACGCCCGCTGCCGGCATCGAGCTTGAGCCCCCAGAAGGCGAAGAGATCCGCACCGACACCGACCGTCCCTTGGGTAAAGCCGGAATCGAGCCGCGCAATGAACGCCTGGCTCCAGTCTTTCTGGTTGCTGCGCCCATCTGCCCGGTCTGTATTGAAGTAGTAGTTTCGGGCCAGAATCGAGAGTTTGCTGTCCTCGACAAACCCTCTGTTCTCGGCGCCACTGGCGTAGCCGCTCAGCACAGTCGCCATGAGCGCAATGTTGGCAGTATTGATAGACCGTTTCGAATGCCGCACGACGCGAGCAGGAGAGAAACAAAACATCGGCCACACCTTCCTTTTATTGAATTCATGACGCCCCCGTTGTGCACAGGCGGCGGTGTTGGTTGGCAATAGAAAGCGGCTCGGACAGCGGTGTGGCACACAACCATGCCGCACTGCCGAAGCTGGCGTGAATAGTCGACTGACGGCGAATAACGGCTGAATCAGCGATTCGACGTCCTGTGTCAACCGTTCGCCAAAAGGGGTAGCGATATTGGGGCTCAGGGCCCTTGGGCACGGCGATGACAGAAGGCCGGAGGCGGTGCGGCGCAGGCATGGCGAACTTTTGATAGGAGTCGTCGGGTTCGCGGGACGTGGCTGGGGCGCTTTGCCCTTATCGTGTTTTCACGCCAACGGAAATACGCCGATGAATAACAACGACACGTTCATTGATAGCCATGTTCACTTCTTTACCAACGCGCATCTTGATGCGCTTGGCACTGAGCTTCCCTACGCACTTCCAGCACCGAATTCGCTTTCTGACTACTTGCTGGATCTCGAACGTGAAGGCATCTCACCGACCCTGCTGAATAATGTGCACCTGAGCATTCTTCCGGACTCCGAGCATGTATTTGCCTCGTTCAGCGAGCTTGAAAGACTGCAACAGCTGCATCCTGGAAAGTTCGACCACGTGCGCTTGGTCGGCACGCTAAAGGCAGACCCCGACTACGCAGACGCCGCGCGCCTGAACCACCCGCAAGTCGTCGGCATTCGCATCGTCCTGCATGATGCACCCGAGGACAGTGTGGCGGCCCATGCCTACAGCACCCCTGCATGGCAGGCGCTGTACGCACGGCTGGCTGCGCACCAGCATGTCCATGTCTATGCCCAGTCGGCCGCCACCAATCTGCGCGTGCTTCGACAAATTCCTGAAACAGTGCGTGTCGTGCTTGACCACCTTGGCACCTGCCACGCCAGCCTGGGCGCCGGACACCACGCGTTCAGCCGCCTGCTGGACGAAGCGCGCAGGCGCGGCAATGTCTGGTTCAAGGGCCCCGGCTATCGCACTTCGACCGACATCGAAGCGCTGACACCCTTCGTGCAGCGCATTGTCGAGGTGCTCGGCGCCGACAAGCTCCTGCTGCAAGCCACCGACGCACCTCATGTGGGTGCCGACCAGAGCGGCACCCCTTACTGCAACCTGTTCCATCCCGCCAGCGCGTTCGGTTTCGTTCGCCAGTTGGCCATCGCCGCATCAGAACGTTGTGGTGTACCCGCTGATGCACTGCTCAACGGCGCGACTTCCAGTGTTTTTCCCACTCCAACAAGCCAACAGGCCCCAGGTGAAAAAATGAGTAATGTGACTTCCCGTGAAATCAAGTTCGACGTCGACTTCGGCGGCGAGACGCTCAGCCTCGACGGCACGGTCTTCGAGCCGGCCTCGCCTGACCGGAACCTGCCCCCGGTCGTGTTCAACTCGGGCTTTACGGGTGGTGTCTCGATGTATGGCCAACTGTTTGGCCGTGCGTTGGCGGCTCGCGGCTACCGCGTCATGACCTACGATGTGGCTGGCTTCTTCACCAACAAGGCGGTGCGCAACACCTCGCTGGTCGACGGCAAGACCGTGACCAACGTCAGCCTGGAAGATCAGAAGAACGAAGTGCTCGGCGCCGTGGCATGGGCACGCAATGCATTCGGGCAGATGCCGCTGGTTGCCTCCTGGGCAATGGGTTCGGTCGCCAGCCTGGCAGCGATTGCGCAACTGGCGCGCAACAAGACCGAGCAGGTGAAGTTCTGGGTGCCGATGAGCTATACCAGCATCGGTGCACTGCAGGCCTTGCGTGAGGACGCCAAGGCGGCCAATGCCAGCATCGCCGCGCTGAACCCTGACGCGGCCATCCCGCCGTTCGATACCGGTACAGAGGCCACCCGCCTGGGTTACTACCCGCTCGACCCGGCCACCCAGCAGTATGTCGACGAGCAGTTGGGTGCCTACACCGAAGCAGGCGGTGCCGACCGCTGGCCGGGTTGCGCCTGGGTCAGCGCCAAGTCCTATACCTCCTACGTCGCCTTCGATCCGGAGCAAGGCATCGAAGGTGCGAGCGGTTTCCCACCTGCCCTGATCATTCACGGCGCAAAGAACTCCCTGCACATGCCGGCCGAGTCCGAGCGCCTGTACCAGCGTTACCCGGGCAACGCAGGCGATGGCGTGCTGGTCATTTCCGACATGCAGCACGGGCAGCAGAACGAAGCCGACCACCCGGTGTTCAAAGCCATCATCGAGAACATCGACCAGGCCGTCCGCCAGCACCTTTGACGTCCCCCGCCTGCAGCGCCCTTGCCGGGCGCCTGCAGGCGCGGTCATCCTGCCCCCGCCTCACCCTCCCGCAGCCGCTCCAGTATGCTGACAACATTACGGGCCCTGTGCGGGCCTTGGTCGTTGAACGCCCTGCGGAGTTCTGCACATGGTGCACGCTGCTCACCCCAACGAAGGCTGCAAGCGGATCGGACTGCTGATCTTGCCGCAGTTTTCCATGATGGCCCTGGCCGGTGCCAGCGAGCCCCTTCGCGCTGCCAACCGGTTGGCGGGCAGGACGCTCTACGAATGGCAGCTGCTGTCAGAAACCGGCGGGACCGTCAGCTCCAGCAGCGGCGTGGAGATCAGCACGCGCGGATTGAGTGATGTAAACGAACTGGACCGCGTGTTCGTCCTCGCCAGCCTGGATATCGAGCATTTGCGCCCGCCGCAGATGCTGCGTTTCCTGCAGCGGGCAGCGGCGCAGGGCAAGACGGTCGGTGCGTTCAGCACCGGCACCTTCATTTTGGCGCGGGCAGGTCTGCTTGACGGTCGCAAGTGCACCCTGCACTGGGAGTCGATCAATGAGTTCGCCGAAGAGTTCCCACTCATCGAAGTGACCCGTGAGCTGTACGTGAACCATGACAACCGCTGGACCTGTGCCGGCGGCACGGCAGCGATCGACCTGATGCTCGCGCAGATTTCCCTGGACTACGGCGGCAAGCTGGCTGCCGCGGTGGCCGAACAGTTCCTGCATGCCCGGATCCGTGGGCCCGAAGAGCACCAGCGCATGTCCATCCAGTGGCGCTTCGGCATCCACGACCGGCGGATCACAGCGGCCATCGGGCATATGGAGGACAACTTCGAACACGTCATCAGCATCGAGGAAGTGGCTGGCCGCTGCAATGTGTCGCAACGGCAACTCGAACGCCTGTGGCATCAGCACTTTGGCATGACGCCACAGCGTTTCTACCTGGAGTTGCGCCTGGCAGAAGCCCGCCGGCTGCTGCGCGAAAGCAGCAAATCCATCGCCTCGGTGGCCTACTCCTGCGGATTTGTCTCAGCCTCCCATCTGGGGAGTGCCTATCGAAAAACCTGGGGCTGTAGCCCCGGGGAGGAACGTCGGAAGTTTGATAGTGAAACGACGATGCAGTAACTGGCGTCAGTGAGCCGATTCCCGACGCCCGGGATCACGTGCACCCGCAGTCTCCTCACAACGCCTCGACCCCTGCTTTGTCGAACTTATGACAAAGGTCGTCGATCCTTGAACCCGAACTTCGGCCCCTTCAGCGTTAATGTCTTCCCAATACCGGTCATTCTCTCCCAGATGAACTGGCGAACAACAATGTTGCGGAGAAAAGGCACAAGAACAATGGAAACGATCAGTTTCATCACCTCGAACCTCGGCTTGATAGCCCAATTGCTTGGGCAGCACCTTTACATCGTCTTCATGGCAGTAGGCTTGGCCATCCTCACCGGTGTCCCGCTGGGGATCTTCGTCTCGCAGCACCCTCGCCCAGGTCGCTGGGTGCTGACATTCGCCGCCATGCTGATGACGATTCCCTCGGCGGCCCTGTTCGGGCTGATGATTCCCCTGCTGTCCATCTGGGGCCAGGGCATCGGCATGGTGCCGGCCATCATCGCGCTGTTCCTGTACTCGCAACTGCCCATTATCCGCAACACGCACACGGCCATTTCCAATGTCGAGCCTTCATTGCGCGAAGCGGCACGTGGCATGGGCATGTCTTCGTGGCAACGGCTGTGGAAAGTCGAGTTGCCCCTGGCGATGCCGCTGATCATGGCCGGCGTCCGTGTCGCGACGGTCATCAATATCGGAATCGCCGCGATCGCGGCCTACATCGGTGCGGGCGGGCTGGGCAGCCTGATCGTGCGAGGCATCGCACAGTCCGACACCCGGCAACTGATCGCCGGCGCGATCCTGATCAGCGTGATTGCCGTGCTCGCGGACTACGCCCTGGCCCTTCTCCAGCGTGCATTGACCCCCAAAGGGGTGATCAAGCTCAACAACCTCAGCATGAAGGAAGCGACATCGTGATCCAGATTGATAACTTGAATAAAAAATTCGGCGCTATCACGGCAGTGGAAAACGTCTCCTTCACCGTACCGGAAGGCAAGATCTGTGTGCTGCTCGGCCCTTCCGGCTGCGGCAAGACCACCACCCTCAAGATGATCAACCGGCTGATCCCGCCGACGTCTGGCCGGGTGTTGATCGGCGGGCGGGATACGGCCGAGCTGGACACGGTCACCCTGCGTCGCTCGATCGGCTATGTGATCCAGCAAGTGGGCCTGTTCCCCAACATGACCGTCGAAGACAACATCTGCGTGGTCCCCGACCTGCTGGGCTGGGACAAAAGCAAAAGCCGCAAGCGCGCGGCGGAGCTGCTGGAGGTGGTCGCGCTGGAGCCCTCGAAGTTCGCCAAGCGCTACCCGTGCGAGCTCTCCGGAGGCCAGCAACAGCGCATCGGCGTCGCCCGTGCCCTGGCAGCCGACCCACCCGTCATGCTGATGGACGAACCCTTCGGCGCGATCGACCCGATCAACCGCGACGCGATCCAGGACGAGTTCATGCGCATCCAGCGACAAGTTGGCAAGACGGTCCTGTTCGTCAGCCACGACATCGACGAAGCGGTGAAAATGGCTGACTGCGTTGCCCTGTTCAATGCCGGCCAGGTCGAGCAATTCGGCACGCCCGATGACTTGCTGGCCCGTCCCGTGAGCGATTTCGTGGCGAATTTCATGGGCGGTGATCGCATCATGAAACGCCTGCGCCTCCTGCAAGCCGCGGATATCGCCTGCCCGACCCCGCCTCAGGAGCTTCTGCAGGTGGTCGGCGATCAGCTGGGGGCAGCGTCGTGGAGCGCGATCACCGTGCTGCCCAGCGATGACCTGCGCCAGGTGCTGTGCCAGCTGCTCGGCCAAGGCCGCGAATGGGCGGTGTGCAAGGACCCGCACGGGCAATTCGTCGGTTATGTCCATCAGCGCGACATCCTTGCGCGGCTCATCGACAACACGGCGGCGGTGGCATGATGGCAGCCTTCAACACGATGCTCGAATGGCTTCAGGCCTACTGGAACGAGGTGGTGTACCTGTCGGTTCAGCACCTGCAGATCGTGGCGGTCAGCAGTGCACTGGCGATCATCATTGCACTGCCAATCGGTATCTGGATGAGCCGCCCACGCAACCGTCGTCGCGCCATGGCGGTCATGCAGGTGCTCAACATCGGCCAGGCGGTACCCAAGCTTGCGTTGCTGACGCTGGCCATGACGCTGGTCGGGGTCGGTGCGCCTGCCGCGATTTTCGCCTTGTGGGTGGCGACTATCCTGCCCATCACCGTGAATTCCTACGAGGGCCTGCGGGCAGTGCCCCGGCATCTGCTCGAAGCTGCAGAGGCGATTGGCATGACACCGCGTGAAATCCTCTTCAAGGTCGAGATCCCCAATGCGCTGATCGTGATTTTTGCCGGCCTGCGCACCGCCCTGGCGATCAATGTCGGCACTGCGCCCCTCGCCTTCCTGGTGGGTGGCGGCGGCCTCGGCGAGCTGATCTTCACCGGCATCGACCTCAACGACTACGGCATGATGCTGGCCGGCGCCATTGCCACGGCGGGCCTTGCCATGCTGGTGGACATGCTCTGCGGGCTGCTGCAGCGCGCTTCGGTTTCCCGCGGCCTGCAGCTCGCGGCTCGCTAGATCACGACCCACAACTACAAGAACAGGTGCTGTATGTTCGCACGCGCAATCATCTACGCCTTCATGATCGTCTTTACAGGCGCCAGCTTCGCCGCCGAGTCGCCGGTGGTGGTCGGCGGCAAGAAGTTCACCGAGCAGCAACTGGTATCCGAAATGACCAGCCAGCTGCTCAGAAGCCATGCGTTCACCGTGGACAAACGCTCGGACCTGGGCTCGACAGTGTTGAGGGCCGCTCAGGAAAATGGCCAGGTCGACATCTATTGGGAATACACCGGTACCTCGCTGATCATCTACAACAAGGTCAAAGAGAAACTGAACGCCGAGCAGACCTATGAGCGAGTCAGGCAACTGGATGCCGCCAAGGGCCTTACCTGGCTGCAGCCCTCCAGGGCCAACAACACCTACGCATTCGCCATGAGAAAGACCGAGGCACAGGCCAAAGGTATCGTCACGATGTCGGACCTGGCTGCCCAGGTCAGCGCCGGCAAACACCTCAAATTCGCCTCCAACGCCGAGTTCTATTCGCGCCCCGATGGCCTTCGACCCCTACAGGACCGCTACGACTTCGCGTTTCAACGCAGCGACGTGATGCGCATGGACGGCGGGCTTACCTACCTTGCGCTTCGCCAGGGGCAAGCCGATGTCGCCCTGGTGTTGTCGACCGATGGTCGCGTTTCAGCCTTCGGCTTCGTCATTCTGCAGGACGACAAGTCCTATTTCCCCAGCTACGCCCTGACGCCAGTGGTCAGAACAGCGTTCCTCGACACCCACCCCAAGGTAGCGCCCCTGCTCAACAGCCTTTCAGCCACGCTGGACAGTGAGACGATCGCAGCGCTCAATGCCCGAGTGGATGTGGGCAGAGAGTCGATCGAAAAAGTGGCTACCGAGCACCTGGTCCGGCACAACCTGATTGCCAGGTAGGTGAAAGCACAAACCTCCTTGTGGGAGCCGGCTTGCCGGCGATAGGGCCTCAGTTGCCAGCCCCGGCCTCATCGCCGGCAAGCCGGCTCCCACAAGGATGTTGTCAGGCGCACTGACAATGTCCAATTAACCGGATTCGCCTCACTTTTTACCGCGATAAGCCTTAAGCTGTGGGCCATTCTGTACCCGGCGCAGTGACAACCGATGACCACACTTGACCAAGCGATTGCCCAACGCCTCGCCGACCTGCGCGGCCAACAACGCCTGAGCCTGGCCCAGCTGGCGGAACGCTCGGGGGTCAGCAAGGCGATGATTTCCAAGATCGAGCGCCAGGACAGCAGCCCCACGGCTGCAGTGCTGGGGCGCCTGGCATCAGGCCTGGGGGTTTCCCTGAGCCAGTTGCTGGCAGAAGAAAAACCGATGGCTACATCGGCACTACGTCGCCGCGACGAGCAGGAAACCTGGTGTGACCCGGCGAGCGGCTATGTACGTCGGCAGGTGGCGGAACTGGACCCGACCAGTGGCAGCGAACTGGTGGAAATCGACCTGCCACCGGGACAGCGCATCGACTATCCATGCTGGCATTCACAGCCGTACCGGCAGCGGCTCTGGCTGGTGGAGGGTGCGCTGGAGGTGACCTATGGCGAGGAGCGCTACCTGATGGGGGCCGGCGACCAGCTGGATTTCGCCGTGGACAGGCCGGTCAGTTACCTCGCGTCCGGGCTGGGGCCTTGTCGCTATCTGCTCAATATCCTGCATCGGCCTCGGTGACCTACCTGTGGGAGCCGGCTTGCCGGCGATGAGGCCGGGACAGGCAAGCTTGTACGGGCTGTTCGGGCCCTTTCGCCGGCAATCCGGCTCCCACACAAATCGCCGCTTACTGCAACCACGGCGGCGGCGGCTCTTCCCCCTTGACCGGCCCACGTTCGGCGTCAGCAAGCGCTGCCTGGCGGCGGGCCTCATCGCGCTGCGCCGCCTCGATCTCGCGCATCACCCCGACTACATCGGCGGCGTGCTCGTCCTCGGCGAACTGACCGCTCAACAGGCTGTCCGGGCGCAGCTCGCCCGCCTCGTACAACGCCCACATCTCCTGGGCATAGCGGGTGCCTTTCAATTCCGGGGCAAAGCGCCCGAAATAGTGCGCCATGTTCGCCACGTCTCGCTGCAACATGCTGAACGCGTGGTTGTTGCCCGCCGCATCCACCGCCTGGGGCAAGTCGATGATCACCGGGCCTTCAGGGCCCAGCAACACGTTGAACTCGGACAGGTCGCCGTGCACCAGCCCGGCACACAGCATCAGCACGATCTGGCGAATCACGAAGGCATGGTGCTCGCGCGCGTCGTCGGCCTCCAGGTGAACATCGTTCAGACGCGGCGCGGCATCGCCGTCGGCGTCGGTCACCAGCTCCATCAACAGCACGCCGTCCTGGAAGTCGAACGGCTTGGGCACCCGCACACCGGCACTGGCCAGGCGGAACAGCGCCGCCACTTCGGCGTTCTGCCAGGCATCTTCGGCTTCCTTGCGCCCGTACTTGCTGCCCTTGGCCATGGCCCGGGCCTGGCGGCTGTTGCGCACCTTGCGGCCTTCCTGGTACTCGGCGGCCTGGCGGAAGCTGCGCTTGTTGGCTTCCTTGTAGACCTTGGCGCAACGCACCTCGTTGCCACAGCGCACGACATAAACGGCGGCTTCCTTACCGCTCATCAGGGGTCGCAGTACTTCGTCGACCAGGCCGTCTTCAATCAGCGGTTCGATTCGTTTTGGTGTCTTCATCAGGCTAGGTTTCGGGGTCCTGTCTGGCCACTTGGCTGGAAAGCGGCCATCCTCTCACAGGCTGATCCGTCTTGCTCGTTTGTCTGCACCAACCGCCCGGTATCAGACTACCGGATGCTTGGCCGAGCGGCCCTCGAGCACCGCCGCCAGCTCCGCAGCTGCGGTTCGCGCCATCAGCGCACGCGCCTCGACCGTCGCCGAACCGATGTGCGGCAAGGCCACCACCTGGGGTAATGACAGCAAGGGCGAATCGGTCTGCAACGGCTCGCGTTCAAACACATCCAATCCAGCCGCACGGATCTTTCCTTCGATCAGCGCCTGAACCAGCGCCGGCTCGTCGACCACCGCACCTCGGGCGATATTGACGAAAATCGCCCCTGGACGCATGGCTGCGAACTGCTCGCGACCGAACAGGTGATGGGTCGTCGGGCTCAAGGGCACGCAGACGCAGATGAAGTCTGCCTCGGCCAGCAGCTGTGGCAACGGCAGGCGGCGGGCGCCGAACTCCGCTTCATAATCAGGCTTTGCGCTGTTGCCGCTGTACAACACGGGCATGCCAAAGCCGAAATGCCCGCGCCGGGCAACGGCTGCACCGATGCGCCCCAGCCCGACGATTCCCAAGGTCTTACCGTACACGTCCAGACCAAAGCGTGACGCTTCGACAGCATGCATCCAGCCCCCATCACGCACCAGTTGCGCGAGTTCACAGGCGCGCCGCGCAGCCATCATCAACAACATGAAGCCCGTATCGGCGGTGGTCTCGGTTACCGCATCCGGGGTGTTGGTCAGGCGGATACCCCGTTGACGCAGGTAGTCAAGATCATAGTTGTCATAGCCAGCCGACACACTGGCAATCACCTTGAGTGCAGGCGCCTGGTCAAGCAGTGCGGCGTCCAGCGGCAAGCTGCTGCCGATCAACCCGTCGGCCGTGGCCAAGGCCGACAGGAAACGCTCGCGGTCGGCCAACGGTTCGTCGAAGCGCTGGAAGTGGTAGCGTTGGCAGAGATCGGCCAGCACCTGGGCACTGGAAATGGGGCCGAAGGAAACGACTCGTTGCATGGAACCTCCTCAATCGATGCGCGATTCAGTTTGAGCCGCATACAAGCGGCGCGGGACGCCCCAGAGGATCAGCACGATCGCCAGCAGGCTGACGGCCGTCAGCAACCACAGGGCCGGGGTCGGCGAGCCACTGGCGTCGCGAACCTTGCCTACCAGGTAAGGGCCGACGATGCCGCCGAGCTGGCCGATGGAATTGATCAGCGCGATGCCGGCTGCTGCCGCCAGGCCTGACAGGTACTTCGGTGGCAAGGTCCAGAAGATCGGCATCCAGGCGATGATCCCGGTCATGATCAAGCTCATGCCCACTATCAGCAGCGACAGATGGCCCGTGAACGCCGCGCACACGGCATAGCCGACCGTGGTCATCGTCGCGCAGCTCGCCATGTGCCAGCGCCGTTCGCTTCGCAGGTCGGAGCTGCGCCCGATCAGCAGGTTGCCCACTACCGCCACCAGATACGGAATCATGGTCAACATGCCGATATCCAGAGCATCGACCACCCCCGCATTGCGGATCAGCTGGGGCATCCAGAACAGCAGGCCGGTCAGGGCCATGACCAGGCACAGGTAGATCGCCGACAACGCCACCGATGCCGGCTCGCGCAGGATCGCGCGGATCGAGCTGCCACCGCTGGGTCTGGGTTCGGCATCCAGGCGTTCACGCAGGTAGCGTTTTTCCTCGGCGTCGAGCCAGCGGGCATCCTCGATGCGGTCGCTGACCAGCCACAGCACCAGCAAGCCGAGCAGCACCGACGGCAGGCCTTCCAGAAGGAACAGCCACTGCCAGCCGGCGAGGCCGTTGACCCCGTCGAAGTGGCTGAGGATAAACCCTGCCAAGGGGCCGCCGACGATGCCGCACAGGCAGATCGAGCTCTTGAAGTAAGCATTGATGCGAGCGCGACGATCGCTGGGGTACCACTGGGTAAAGAAATACAGCACCCCGGGTACGAAACCGGCTTCCATGACGCCGATCAAGAATCGCAGCATGTAGAACCAGGCCTCGCTGGTGACGAACATCATTGCCGCCGAGGTCAGCCCCCAGCTGATCATGATGCGTGCAATCCAGATCCTCGCGCCGATACGGTGCAGCAACACGTTGCTCGGTACTTCGAAAAGGAAATAGCCGACGAAGAACAGGCTCGCGCCGAAACCATACACCGCGTCGCTGAAACCTAGCGCGTTCTGCATCTGCAGCTTGGCGAAACTGATGTTGACGCGGTCAAGGTAGGCAAACAGGAAACACACGATGAACAACGGCACGATGCGCCAGTTGATCTTGCGAAACAGGCGACTATCCAGGGTTTCCCGCTCGACCAGGTCGGCGGGCACGGAGCGACTGGGCATGGCTGCAACCTCTTGTTGTTGTTCTAAGGTCTTGGGTAGAAGCCCGCCAGACAGGGCCTGGCGGGTGTACTGCGGATTACCTGGGCGTCCAGGCCAACAGCGTCAGCTCAGCGCCTCGCGGCTGTGCTGGCCATCGACCAGGCGCAGCAAGCCCAGGGGGTTTGTGTCTTTCAGCGCATCCGGCAGCAGCGCGTCCGGGTAGTTCTGGTAGCACACCGGGCGCAGGAAGCGATCGATGGCCAATGTCCCCACCGAGGTCCCCCGCGCATCGGACGTCGCCGGATACGGCCCCCCATGCACCATCGCATCGCTGACCTCGACCCCGGTCGGATAGCCGTTGACCAACAGGCGCCCGGCCTTGCGTTCCAGCAACGGCACCAGCGCGGCAAACTGCTCGAGGTCGGCAGGTTCGGCGATCAGGGTAGCGGTCAGCTGGCCATGCAAGCCCTCCACGGCACGGCGCAGCTGCGCCTCGTCCGCCACTTCCACGATGACCGTGGTCGGGCCGAACACTTCCTCCTGCAACAACTCATCGCCCTCGAACAACAGGCTGGCATCTGCTTCGAACAACTGCGCGTAGGCCTGGTCGCCGTCAAGCTCCGCCCCGGCCAGGTGACTCACCTTCGGATGGCGCTGCAGGCGCTGCACACCGCTGATGTAACTGCGCAAGGTGCCGGCATTGAGCATCGTCTGCCCCGGCTGGTCGTCCATGCGCGCGGTCAATGTAGCCTTGAAGGCCGTGAACGCCGGGCCGGCGATACCGATGACCAGCCCGGGGTTGGTGCAGAACTGGCCGCAGCCAAGGACCACGGACGCGGCCAGCTCGCTGGCCACCTGTTCACCACGGGCCTGCAACGCAGCCGGCAACACCAGCACCGGGTTGATGCTGCTCATCTCGGCAAACACCGGAATCGGCTGCGGGCGCGCCGCGGCCAGGTCGCACAGCGCCCGGCCGCCCTTGAGCGAACCGGTGAAGCCGACCGCCTGGATCGCCGGGTGCTTGACCAGCGGCTCGCCGACACCCGCGCCGTAGATCATGTTGAACACCCCGTCCGGCATGCCGGTGGCCGTAGCCGCACGCTGGATCGCCTCACCCACGTACTCGGCGGTCGCCATATGACCGCTGTGCGCCTTGACCACCACCGGACACCCGGCTGCCAGTGCGGCTGCGGTATCCCCACCGGCCGTTGAGAAGGCCAGCGGGAAGTTGCTGGCGCCGAACACCGCCACCGGGCCGACGCCGGTGCGGTACTGGCGCAGGTCCGGGCGTGGCTGCGGCTGGCGCTCGGGCTGCGCGCGGTCGATTCGTGCGCCCAGGTAGTCGCCCCGACGCAGCACCTGGGCGAACAGCCGTAGCTGATTGCTGGTACGGCTGCGCTCACCGTGAATGCGCGCTGCGGGCAGTGCGGTTTCGCGGCAGACCGTGGCGATGAACGTCTCCCCGAGGGCATCCAGCTGCTCGGCAATGGCGTCCAGAAATTGCGCCCGGCGCGCCGGCGCCAGGCTGTTGTAACCGGCGAACGCCTGTTCGGCGGCGCGCGCAGCGGCATCCACCTCCTGCGCCGTGGCCTGGCTGAAGACCACCGGCAAGGCTTGGCCGGTGCGCGCATCGAAACTCTGCAGACGCACGTTGCCTGCGGCACTGCGGGCGCCGCCAATGAAGTTGCTTCCAGACATGCTTGACTCCTTGAACTGCGATCAGAGGCTCTTCACCACACCCGGGCGAACGTCCCGCGGGGCGGCGACGATTCCATTGCGCAGCGGCTGGCCGAAGGCCTCCAGGCTGACCTCGAAGGTATCGCCGGGCCGGGCCTGGATGCCGTCGGCGAACGACAGGGTGGCGGTGCCGAAGTAATGCACATGGACATCGCCCGGGCGCAGGAACTGGGTGTACTTGAAATGGTGGAACTCAAGGTTCTCGAAGCTGTGGCACATGTTCTGCTCGCCCGACAGGAACGGCTTGCTCCACAGCTCCTGGCCGTCGCGCAGGATGCGGCTGGTGCCTTCCAGGTGCGCTGGCAGCGCGCCCAGACGCAGCTCGGGGCCGAAACTGCAGGCGCGCAGCTTGGAATGCGCCAGGTACAGGTAGTTGCGCCGCTCCATCACGTGGTCGGAGAACTCGTTGCCCAGGGCGTAGCCCAGGCGGAACGGCGTACCGTCCTCGCCGATCAGGTACAGCCCGACCAGCTCCGGCTCCTCGCCAGCATCCTCGGCGAACGCCGGCAGCGGCAGCTCGCCACCGGGGCGCACGACGATGCCGCCATCGCCCTTGTAGAACCACTCCGGTTGCGCGCCCTCCTCACCCGCTGGCGGCCGGCCGCCCTGCAGGCCCCACTGGAACATGCGCATGCTGTCGGTGACCGCACCCTCGGCCTGCTGCTGGTGCATCTTGTCGCGGGTGGCAGCACTGCCCAGGTGGGTCAGGCCGGTGCCGGTGACCAGGCAGTGCGCCGGGTCTTCATGGTCCAGCGGTGGCAGCACCCGGCCTTCGGCCAGCAGGGCCAGGTAGTCATGGCTCTCGCCCAGGCCGGCCAGTTGTACCTGGCAGGCCAGGTCACGCTCGCCTGCGATGGCCTGCAAGGCCAGCTCGCGGGTGCTGGTGACGCCGCGGATTTCCAGGGCGCGTTCGCCCTCCACCACGCCGACCCGGCGCTGGCCGGCGGCGGTTTCGAATTGGATCAGTCGCATGCTTGTGCTCGCTTGTCGGTTGCGGATTTCAGCGGGAGGCATCTGCCACCTGCGTGTTTGCCAGGCGCTGGCGGCGCTCCAGGCGGTTGTAGACGACACCGGTCAGCAGCAGCCCGAACAGCATCACCAGGGCCAGGAAGTACAAACCTGACGAAAGCTGGCCGGTGTGTTCCTTGAGTGCACCGATGCCGAACGGGCCCAGGTAGCCACCGAGGTTGCCGATCGAGTTGATCAGGGCGATACCGGCCGCCGCACTGGCGCCGGAGAAGAACCGCCCAGGCAAGGTCCAGAAGATCGCCGTGCAGGAGAACAACGCAAAGGCCACCAGGCACAGCGCCCCCAGCTGCAGCACTGGCGCGCTCAGCCAGGCACTGAGGAACAGGCCCAAGGCGCCCAGGGCGTAGAGGAACCCAAGGTGGCCGTAGCGGTCGTTGAGGCGGTCGGAGCTGCGCGGGATGATCAGCAGGCCGATGATGCCGAACAGGTACGGCACGGCAGAGACGAAACCGGTCGTGAGGTCGCTGCCACCGAACTGGTGGATCAAGGTCGGCAACCAAAGGCCCAGGCCATAAATGCTCAAGGTCACCGGCAGGTAGAACAGCGCCAGCAGCAGCACTCGGCTGTCCTTCAAGGCATGCAGCGGGTTGCCGTGGCGGGTCTGGCCGAATTCGCGCAGGTCGTTGGCCAGCTGCTCCTTGAGCCAGCTGCGCTGTTCATCACTGAGCCAACGCACCTTGTCCGGGCCATCCGGCAGCAGGCGCAGGGTCGGCCATGCCAGCAGCACCGCCGGGGTGCCGATGCAGATGAACAGCCACTGCCAGCCATGCAGGCCGAGGTTGCCATCGAGCCCCAGCAGCGCGCCGGACAGCGGGCCGGTCACCAGCATCGCCAGCGGCTGGGAGAGGATGAAGAAGCCGAGGATCTTGCCGCGGTGGCGCACCGGGTACCACTGGGTGATGTAGTACAGCACACCAGGGAAGAACCCGGCTTCCGCCGCCCCCAGCAGAAAGCGCATCACATAGAAGCCATTGGGCCCGGTGATGAACGCCATGCCGACGGTGATCGCGCCCCAGGTCAACAGGATGCGGGCGAACCAGCGGCGTGCGCCGAAGCGATCGAGCATCAGGTTGCTGGGCACTTCGCAGAAGAAATAACCGATGAAGAACAGCCCGGCACCCAGGCCGTAGGCGGCATCGCCCAGGCCGATGTCGGCGCCCATGTGCAGCTTGGCGAAGCCCACCGCCGAGCGGTCGACGTAGGCAACCAGGTAAAGCAGGACCAGAAAGGGAATGAGTTTCAGCGTGATCAGGCGGACGAGCCGCTGCTCCTGAATCATGGCGAGGTCTCCAATTGTTTTTGTAATGGGGACAGCACACAGCCGGGGTTTTAGGGGCAGACCTTCGGCGAGTGGAAAGATCATATAGTATTACTATTTAAAACAACAAGCCTTCACACGCCCCGTTTTTATCGGTAGAGTCGGCACAATAACGACAAATAGTATTACTAATGAGGTGCCCGCAATGTCTGATAGCAAACGCCCCCTGCGCTCGGCCCAATGGTTCGGCAGCGCCGACAAGAACGGCTTCATGTACCGCAGCTGGATGAAGAACCAGGGCATCCCCGACCACGAATTCCAGGGCAAGCCGATCATCGGCATCTGCAACACCTGGTCGGAACTGACCCCGTGCAATGCTCACTTTCGCAAGATCGCCGAGCATGTGAAGAAGGGTGTGCTGGAGGCCGGCGGCTTCCCGGTAGAGTTCCCGGTGTTTTCCAGTGGCGAGTCCAACCTGCGCCCGACCGCGATGCTCACTCGCAACCTGGCGAGCATGGACGTGGAAGAATCGATCCGTGGCAACCCGGTGGACGCCGTGGTGCTGCTCACCGGCTGCGACAAGACCACCCCGGCCCTGCTGATGGGCGCAGCCAGCTGTGACGTACCGGCCATCGTGGTCACCGGTGGGCCGATGCTCAATGGCAAGCACAAAGGTCGCGACATTGGAGCCGGGACCATCGTCTGGCAGATGCACGAGCAGTACAAGGCGGGGCAGATCGACCTCAACGAATTCCTCTCGGCCGAGGCCGGCATGTCGCGCTCGGCGGGCACCTGCAACACCATGGGCACGGCCTCGACCATGGCCTGCATGGCCGAAGCCCTGGGCACCTCGCTGCCACACAACGCGGCGATCCCGGCGGTGGACTCGCGCCGCTACGTACTCGCCCACCTGTCGGGCATGCGCATCGTCGAGATGGTGCACGAAGACCTGCGCCTGTCGAAGATCCTCACCCGCGAAGCGTTCGAGAACGCCATCCGCGTCAACGCCGCGATCGGCGGCTCGACCAACGCGGTGATCCACCTCAAGGCCATTGCCGGGCGCATCGGTGTCGACCTGCAACTCGAAGACTGGACCCGCATCGGCCGCGGCACGCCGACCCTGGTCGATCTGCAGCCGTCCGGGCGCTTCCTGATGGAGGAGTTCTACTACGCCGGCGGCCTGCCTGCGGTAATCCGCCGCCTGGGCGAACACGCCCTGCTGCCCAACCCCGATGCACTGACCGCCAATGGCAAGAGCCTGTGGGACAACTGCCAGGGCGCACCTTTGTATGACGAAGAAGTCATCCGTCCGATCGACCGGCCCTTGGTGGCAGAAGGTGGTATCTGCATCCTGCGCGGCAACCTGGCCCCCAAGGGCGCGGTGCTCAAGCCGTCGGCCGCCACCCCGGCGCTGATGCGCCATCGCGGCCGCGCCGTGGTGTTCGAGAACTTCGAGGATTACAAGGCGCGGATCAACGACCCTGAGCTGGACGTGGATGCCAGCTCGATCCTGGTGATGAAACACTGCGGGCCAAAGGGTTACCCGGGCATGGCCGAGGTCGGCAACATGGGCCTGCCGGCCAAGCTGCTGGCCCAGGGCGTGACGGACATGGTGCGCATCTCCGATGCCCGCATGAGCGGCACCGCGTATGGCACCGTGGTGCTGCACGTAGCGCCGGAGGCGGCGGCTGGAGGGCCTTTGGCGGCGGTGCGCGAAGGCGACTGGATCGAACTCGACTGCCATGAGGGGCGCCTGCACCTGGACATTTCCGACGATGAGCTGGCGGGACGGTTGGCGGACCTGCAGGCGCCCCAACAGCTGATCAGCGGGGGGTACGCGCGGTTGTACCTCGACCATGTAATGCAAGCGGATGAAGGTTGCGATTTCGACTTCCTGGTCGGTTGCCGAGGGTCGGCGGTGCCCAAGCACTCGCATTGATTCGCCTTGGGAGTGAGGGTGGTGCGTAGATCGAGCGCCGCGCGGGCGGCGCTCGATCTCATGAACAACACCAACCCAAGCCAGTGCTATGATGCCCTGCCCCGCCCCGATGGATCGCCGCCGCCTCCCCATGAACTACCGCCAGCCCACCTCGCGCAAGAGCATGCACGCCACCCTGGTCCAGGACCTGGGCCTGCAGATCGTTTCCGGCCAACTCGCGCCCGGGCAGAAGCTGCCCGCCGAGGCCAGCCTGTGCGAAGCCTACGCGATCAGCCGGCCGGTGTTCCGTGAAGCCATGCGCGCCCTCACCGCCAAAGGCCTGGTCGAGGCCCGCCCCCGGGTAGGCACCCTGGTGCGCCCGCGCCACGACTGGCACATGCTCGACCCCGATGTGCTGCACTGGTTGATGCAGGCCACCCCGCAGCAGGAGTTCTTCAATACCTTGTCCAGCGTACGCTGGGTCATCGAACCTGCCGCCGCCGCGCTGGCTGCCACCAACGCCACCCCCGACGACGTCGCCTCGATCAGCGAGGCCTACCAGCGCATGGAAGCCGCACGCAGCCACGAAGAACGCCTGCAGCCTGACCTCGACTTCCATTCGCGCATCGCCGATGCGACCCACAACGACCTGTTGGCCTACCTGTGCAACATGCTGTCGATGGCGCTGCGCGAGTCGGTACGTTACTCCAACCAGCGCGCCAACTTCGACGAGCTGGCCCTGCCGCGGCACAAGGCGATTCTCACCGCCATCCAGAACGGCGACGCCCTCGGCGCACGGCATGCCTCACTGGTGCAACTGGAAGATGCACGGGTGGCCTTGAGCAAGGTGCTTGGGCAAGACCCGATCGGCTGACGCAGCGCCAGCCGCTACCCGCACTGCAACACGAAGTACCGGACACGGTCCGCCCCGTGTTTTTCCGCTACCGGCAAGCATCCGGGCAGGCCAACCCGCCTTGATGTTTTCAGCCTGCAACTGGTCGCTTTTGATCAATCCTCTCCTGCACTGGCCCCCTAGATTAGGTCCTACAAAACCAGCCGTGCCGTGCAGCGGCAGACAGAGGAGATCGTCCCCATGCAAACCATCCATGACCAGAAGGCACACAGTCCGATCGACGGTTGGGATCGCCAGGACCCGGAAGAAGCCTTTACCCTGCCCTCGCGTTACTTCTACGACGAGACGTTGTTCAAGGCCGAGCGCGACAAAATTTTCATGCACGCCTGGCATGTGGCCGGGCATGTCAGTGAATTCGCGGAGCCCGGTCAGTATGTGGTGACGGACCTGTTCGACCAGAGTGTGGTGGTTGCGAAAAACCGGCAGGGCCAGATTCATGCGTTCCATAATGTCTGCCAGCACCGCGGCAATCGCCTGCTCGAAGACCGTCGCGGCACCACCAGCGGCGTGGTGCGCTGTGCCTATCACTCCTGGTGCTACGAGATGGACGGCAGCCTGCGCAGCGCGCCGCGCTGCGAGAAGATGAAGAACTTCGAGCTGCAGCAGTTCAACATTCCGCAAATCCGCACCGAGGAAATGGGCGGCTTCATCTATTTCAACCTCGACCCGAACGCGCCCTCGCTGCGGGACCTGTTCCCCGGGGCCGACGAAGAGATACGCCGGGTATTCCCGGACCTGGCCAACATGCGCCTGATCGAAGAACAGGACGTGATCGTGCCAGCCAACTGGAAGGTGATCATGGATAACTCCATCGAGGGTTATCACTTCAAGCTGTCGGGCCCGTGCCACATAGACCTGGCCAGGCTGATCGATTTCAAAGGCTACCAACTGACCAAGCGCGACAACTGGTGGACCTACATCGCCCCCGCCAACCTCACCGTGACCGAAGCCTACGGTGTACCGCTGCGCAAGGACCTCAATCCGGACGAACGCTTCTTCAATATCGGCATGTGGCCGAACAATACCTTCTATACCTTCCCGTTCTCGGAGTTCCTGGGCTCGTTCATCATGATTCCGCTGGACGCCGAACGCTCGCTGCTGCGCTTCGGCTACTACTCCAGCAATGCCGAGACCGCCAAGGTCAGCGAGCAATGCATGAAGTGGATGAACGAAGACCTGGGGCCGGAGGACATCGCCCTGAACATTTCGGTGCAGAAAGGCTTGCGCTCACTGGGCTATGACCAGGGTCGCTACATGATCGATGCCCAGCGCAGCAACGAAAGCGAGCATCTGGTGCATCACTTCCATCGGTTGGTGTTCAACGGGATTCACGGCGCCTCGTCGATCTGACCGGTGGGCGCGAGCCGGCCCGGCATGAGCGTTGCCAAGCGGCTCGCGCCCACGACTTCCATGTCATCTTTTCAGGAGCACCCCAGACCATGGCCAACCATGAGTTTGATTACCTGATTGTGGGCGCAGGGTCGGCGGGCTGCGTGCTCGCCAACCGCCTGGGCGAAGACCCGGCGGTGAACATTCTGGTGCTCGAAGCCGGGCCGATGGACAAGAGCTGGACGATCGACATGCCGTCCGCCGTGGGCCTGGTGGTCGGTGGTACGCGCTATAACTGGAGCTACAGCTCGGAACCCGAGCCTTACCTTGACGGGCGCCGGATCGGTACGCCGCGCGGCCGCACGCTGGGCGGCTCGTCATCGATCAATGGCATGGTCTACCTCCGTGGCCACGCCCGTGACTACGACGGCTGGGCCGCACAGGGCTGCGACGGCTGGAGCTATCAGGACGTGCTGCCGTACTTCAAGCGCGCTCAGACCCATGCCGACGGCGCGGATGACTACCGTGGCGCGACCGGGCATCTGCACGTTACCCCCGGCGATACGACGACGCCTCTGTGCGCGGCATTTCTGGCAGCAGGCGCGCAGGCCGGCTATGGCCTGTCCGAGGATTTGAACGGTTATCGCCAGGAAGCCTTCGGCCCGGTGGATCGCACCACCCGTGACGGACGACGCTGGAGCACTTCCCGCGGTTATCTGCGTGAAGCGCTGGCCCGGGGTAACGTTCAGGTACTCACGGACGCGCTGGCACTGCGCATCCTGTTCGATGGCAAACGCGCCGTCGGCATCGAGTACGAGCATGACGGCCAGACCCGGCAGGCCCTGGTCCGGCGTGAAGTGGCGCTCACCGCCGGGGCCATCAACTCACCGCAGTTGCTGCTGCTGTCCGGCATCGGCCCGGCGGCGGAGCTGCAAGCGCTGGGGATCGCGGTCAAGCTTGACCTGCCCGGCGTCGGCCGACGCCTCAACGACCATCCGGACACGGTGGTGCAATACCTGTGCAAGCGACCCGTATCGCTCTACCCCTGGACCTCGGCGCCAGGCAAATGGTGGATCGGCGCACGCTGGTTCGTCAGCCATGACGGGCTGGCGGCGAGCAACCATTTCGAGGCCGGGGCATTCATCCGTTCCCGGGCCGGGGTCGAGTTTCCCGACCTGCAACTGACGTTCATGCCTCTGGCGGTCAAGCCCGGCAGTGTCGACCTGGTGCAAGGCCACGCGTTCCAGGTGCACATCGACCTGATGCGCCCGACCAGCCTGGGCAGTGTCACGCTCAACAGTGCCGACCCGCGGCAGGCACCGCGGATCCTGTTCAATTACCTTGAAACCGAGCAGGATCGAGCGGACATGCGTGCAGGCGCCAGGCTGGTACGCGAAATCATCGACCAGCCCGCCATGGCCGCGTTCAGGGGCGAGGAACTGGTGCCCGGAGCCCAGGCGCAAAGCGACGAAGCACTGGACGCCTGGGCCCGGCAAGTCACGGAGACCGGCTACCATGCCAGTGGCACCTGCAAAATGGGGCCCGCGAGCGACGCCGAAGCGGTGGTCGACCCGCAACTGCGGGTGCATGGCCTGGACGGCTTGCGGGTGGTGGATGCCTCGATCATGCCTATGATTGTCAGCGGCAACACCAACGCACCGACGGTGATGATCGCCGAAAAGGCCAGCGATATGATGCGTGGCAGGCCACCGCTGCCGCGCAGCCGGGCAGCGGTATGGACCCATCCGCAATGGCAGACACGGCAACGATAGAGACCCGCCATGAACAATCAGTCGTTCGACACTGCACAATCCCGTTTCACCTGGAGGCGCGACAGTGTCGCGCCGTTGCGCCTGGCGGTGTTGCTGTTGCCGTCGTTCTCCAACTTCGGCCTGGCGGCGGTACTGGAGCCGTTGGCCATCGCCAACTGGCTGACCCAGCGCCAGGTGTTCCAGTGGTCGCTGCTGTCGCTGGACGGCGCGCCGGTGCAGGCCAGCAACGGCCTGACCACGGTTGTCGATGACGGCTTGAAGGCCGATCAGGGTTTCGATGCGTGCCTGGTGATTGCCAGTTTCGATGTGCACAAGCACAGCCGCAACCACGCGCTCAAGAGCTGGTTGCGCAAACAGGCGCTGTTCGGTGCCGTGCTGATGGGCGTGGAAACCGGCACCGAGCTGCTGGCCGCCGCCGGCGTGCTCGACGGTTTCGAGGCCGCCGTGCACTGGGACAATCTGCAGGGCTTCCAGGAAAGCTACCCGCGCGTCTACGCCAAGGCGCAGCTCTACACCCTGGAACGTCAGCGCCTGACCTGTGCCGGCGCGACGACCACACTGGACATGCTGCTGGGCTGGATCGACCAGAGCATCGACAGCGAGCTGGCCCGGGAGATCGGCATGCACCTGTTGATGGGCCAGGTGCGGGCACCGGCGGACAATCAGCTCGACGGCGACCTGACCAACACAGGACTGTACGGCGACAAGATCCGCCGGGCGGTGCAGTTGATGGAGCAGGCACTGGAGGACCCGCTGGACTGCGATGCAATTGCCAGCCAGGTCGGGTTTTCACGTCGCCAGCTGGAGCGACAGTTCAAGCATCAGACCGGCCTGACGCCGCTCAAGTACTACCTCACCCTGCGCCTGGCCCGGGCCCACAGCCTGCTTCAGCAAACCCGGTTGAGCGTGGCGCAGGTGGCAGCCTGTTCAGGCTTCGGTTCGCTCGAGCATTTTTCCCGCACCTACCGCGCACGCTTCGGCTGTGCGCCCAGCGAAGACCGAAGCCAGGTCTGGACCGCCCCGGTGATGCGCCAGACGCCGCGCAAGGAGCAACGGTCGGTCGCGTCAGAGTGATCCGAGGCACTGCGAGTAGCAGCGGGCTTGGCCCGCTGCTACAGGCGTTCAATGGCGATAGTCGGGTTCTTCCTCATCGAGCATGCCCATCAGCGCATTGAAATGCTTGTCGGCAAAGCCCGGATAATCGAGCCACTGCCGGCAAGTCTTGCGCGCGATGGCATCACTGGCGATACGCAACTCGCGCCCCGTCGAGAGCGCGGTGATATAGGTTTCGCACGCCCGCTCGAAGTAATACAGATCATCGAACGCCTGGGCTATGCTCGGCGCCGCTACCAGCACGCCGTGATTGCCCATCAGCAGAATCGGCTTGGCCCCGAGCAGGCGGCTGACCCGCTCGGCCTCATCACCCAGCCCCATGCCATCGAAACCCTCATCGATCGCCACACGTTCGAAAAAGCGCATGCTGTTCTGTTCGATGGGCGGCAGCTGCGAGTCTGCCAGGCATGCCAGCGCCGTCGCATATTTCGAGTGGGTATGCAGGATGCAGCGAGCATGGGGCTGGTTGCGATGCAGCGCACTGTGCAGGGCCCAGGCAGTGATGTCGGGCGCGTCAGGGCGGTCGAGGCTGGCCGGGTCGTCGGCATCGATCAGCAGCAGGTCGCTGGCCCTGATCCGTGAAAAATGCCGACCATAGGGGTTGATGAGAAATTCCCGACCGTCCCCGGACACCGCCACGCTGAAGTGGTTGGCGATCGATTCGTGCAGGTTCAACCGCGCGGCCCAGCGAAACGCGCAGGCCAGACGGACTCTGAGTTGTTCAACGGAATGATGCATGCCGTACTCCACACAGGTTGATGGGCTGCCTGGCAGTGTAGAGAGCAGCGCTGCGGCTGCTTGATGGGAAACGGCACTGGCTGCCGTTATCGAGCAGCATCCTCAGCGAGAGAAAACGGCGCGCTTATGCCGCGATTGATCAAGAACCGACTCGCGCCCACCGCCATAGTGACGTCACGACCCACTCGGCTGGAGACGCCCATGCTGCAGATTCACTTGTTCATCGCGGGGAGTTGGCAAACACCACGGGTGCCGCAGTTTCGCGATGTGATCAATCCCGCAACCGAAGACGTGCTGGCGCAGGTGGCCATCGCTGATGCCAGTGATGCACAACGGGCGATCAGCGCCGCACGGCAGTGTTTCGACGACGGCCCCTGGCCGACGATGGCGGTGACCGAGCGTGCGCAACTGCTGCAGAAGATTGCCCGGATGATCGAACAGGACGCTGAACATCTGGCGCGCCTGGAAACCCTCAACGCCGGCAAGACCCTGGGCGAAAGTCGCGCGGATATCAGCACCGTGGTCGCCACCTTCCGCTATTACGCCGCGCTGCTGGAGAGCGAGTGCGCCAGCGTCAACAGCCACGCCCCGGCCCATGTGATCAGCTTCAACCAGCGCGAGCCCGTGGGCGTGTGCGCCTTGATCGCACCCTGGAACTACCCGCTGCTGCAGGCGGTGTGGAAAATTGCCCCGGCCCTGGCCGCCGGCAACACCGTGGTGTTCAAACCCAGCAGCCTGACGCCGATGACCGCCCATCGCCTGACCGAGCTGCTGGCGCAAGCCGGTCTGCCCGACGGCGTGTTCAACCTGCTGTGCGGCGACGGAGAAGTCGGTGAAGTGCTCGCGGCCAGCCATGCAGTGGACCTGGTATCGCTGACCGGCGGCGCCACTGCCGGTGGCAAGGTGATGCGCGCCGCCAGCGGCAATTTCAAGCGCGTTGCCCTGGAGCTCGGCGGCAAGAATCCGAACATCGTGTTTGCCGACGCCGACTTCGAGGTCGCGCTGGACCAGGCACTCAATGCCGTGTTTTTCAATGCCGGGCAAATCTGCTCGGCGGGCTCGCGACTGTTGCTCGAAGACAGCATTCACGACCGCTTCGTCGAAGCCTTGCAGCAGCGGATCGTGAACATACGCCTGGGCAATGGCCTCGATCAGTCGACGCAGATGGGCCCGCTGATCAGTGCAGGTCATCGCGACCAGGTCCTGAGCATGATTGCCGGGGCCATCGAACAAGGCGCGACCTTGCTCGCGGGCGGCGTTGTGCCCGCGCAGCTCGATCGCGGCTTCTGGCTAGCTCCCACGCTGCTCTGCAACGTCACCGCAGGCATGCGGGTTGCCAGGGAGGAAGTCTTCGGGCCGGTGATCACCGTCGAACGCTTCAGCGGCGAAGCCCAGGCCCTGCAACTGGCCAACGACACGCCCTTCGGCCTGGCGGCCGGTGTGTGGACCCGGGATGTTGGCAAAGCGCATCGCTTGGCCCGTCGCCTGCGGGTCGGCACCGTGTGGATCAACGACTACAACGCCGCGTTCCCCCAGGCGCCCTGGGGTGGCTACAAGTCCAGCGGCATAGGACGCGAACTGTCGCGAGCCGGACTCGATGAGTTCACCGAGCTCAAGCACATCTACTTCAATACCGAACCGGCGGCGCTGAACTGGTTTGGTGTCGACCCGCGATGAACCTTTCCTGCTGCACCTAAAACAACAAGATCCACCAAAAGCAACCACTGCCTACGCTTGCCTTGAGGAGTTGAACCATGAAAGCCTTGCTCTTGCTTGCATCCCTCAGTATCCCGTTGCTCACCCATGCCGCAGAACCTGCATCCTGCGCCACCGTGCGCTTCTCCGATGTCGGCTGGACCGACATCACCGTGACCACCGCCGTGGCCAGCGAAGTGCTGGAGTCGCTAGGCTACAAGACCAAGACCACCCTGCTGTCGATCCCGGTGACCTACCGCGCCCTGTCGTCCGGCAAGGAACTGGACGTGTTCCTCGGCAACTGGATGCCCACCACCGAAAACGACATCAAGCCCTACCGCGACGCAGGCACCGTGGAGACCGTGCGCGCCAACCTGCATGGCGCCAAATACACCCTGGCGGTACCCGACTACGTGTACGACGCCGGGCTGCATGATTTTGCCGATATCGCAAGGTTCAAGGACAAGCTCAACGGCCAGCTCTACGGGATCGAACCCGGCAACGACGGCAACCGGCTGATCCAGACGATGATCGACAAGAACGCCTTTGGCCTGAAGGATTTCAAGATCGTCGAATCCAGCGAAGCGGCGATGCTCTCGCAACTCAAACGCGCCACGCGCAAGAATGGATGGATGGTGTTCCTGGCCTGGGAGCCGCATCCGATGAACACCCGCAACAAGATGAAGTACCTCAGTGGCGGTGACGATTATTTCGGCCCGAACTACGGCCAGGCCACGGTCTACACCAACGTGCGCAAAGGCTACCTCAGCGAATGCAGCAACGTCGGCAAGCTACTGCAGAACATGGAGTTCAGCCTGGCCATGGAGAACCAGCTGATGGACGCGGTGCTGAACCAGAACCAGAAACCGCGGGCAGCGGCCAAAGCATGGCTGAAGGCCAACCCGGCGGTGCTCGAGGCGTGGCTCGAAGGGGTCAGCAGCCGCGATGGCAAGGATGGCTTGGCAATGGCCAATGCGTGGTTGGCGAAGCAGTAGCGGGCGGCCACACGACCTGGCTGCTCTGCGCATGGGCGCTGAGCAGCCAGGCCCGGTCAATCGCTGTCGTCCTGGTTCACCTCTTTCCAGCTGTCGTCCGGGTCGAAGCGTTTCATGGCCTTGGCCAGCTTGTCGCCCTGCGGGCCCAGGTCCTTCTCGAACACCTGGCCGTCATGGCTGATCATGAAGCTCATCACCCCGGTATCGTTGTACTTGGCCGGCCAGGCGACCAAGGCGAAACCCCGGCTCATCTGGTTGCCGATCAGGTAGCTGTAGGCACCGCCCGGGGCCGAGGAGCCTTGGCCATCGAGGATTCGGAAGTGGTAGCCGTACCAGTCGTCACCCACCACATCCTGACCGAACAGCGGGCCCAACGGGCTGATCTGGCCATCGTCTTCGTCTTCCCAGAACAGGCCGTCGTGCTTGCCGGGAGTGCTGAAGATCTGCTGCGCATACTCCAGCGCACCATTGCCGTTACGGTCCTGGGAGGCGTAGTCCATCTGTGCGTCGTGGTAGGCCAGCACCGATTGCAGGGCACCCAGCTCGTTGCGGCCAATGCGCCTGGCGCGGATCTCGGCACTGCCGGCCTTCATGTCGAAGTGCCAGCCGTCTGCAGCCTTGGCCAGCGGAATGGGCAAGGTCCAGTGTTCGTCGCCCACGGCCAGGATAGCCTTGGCATCGCCTTGATTCTCGATCTGGTGCTGCTTGTGGTACTGCTGCAGGAAAGCATCCACGTCGCTGCGTTGCACGCCTTCGCGAGGGATGTAGGTGCGCCAGTCTGCACCGAACAACTGCGCCAGGCGGGCTTCGTCGGCCTTCTCCGTGCCCAGGGCGGCAACCAGGGATTCAACGGCTTTTTCGGGTGTCGGGAATGCCTGCTGGATAGCGGCCCAGCATGGCCATGCCGCAGCCATGGCAATCAACAACGGGGCAAGAATGCGCTTGCGGTTCATCGACGGCCTCCTCCACCACCACGGCGCGCGGGCGCACTGGGCCGGGAAATGGTATGCCCTGCCGCGCGGGATGCACTCGGGCGCTGGGCCAGCGTCTGGCTGGTGCGACCACGGTTGGCCTGGGCAGTGGTCCGGGCGGGCGAGCGCACGCCATCGAAGGCATTGTTGCGCGCCCTGCCGGCGGTGCTCCGGGGCCGCTCTTGGAGCTTCTGCCGCGCCTGGCCGTCACCCTGCCGGCGCTGGCTGGCCTGGGAATTCTGACTCCTCGCCTGCAGGTTCTCACGGCTTGCCCGGGCGTCCTGTTGGCGGTCTGCCACACGCGGCCTTTCGGCCTGGGCCTCGCGCACCCGGTCGCGTGCTTCGCGGTTGCTGGTGGCCGGCCGTTCGATGCCGGCCCGGTCCATCGAGGCACGGGCGCGGTCGCGCGCATCGTTGTTGGCCGTGCCCGGACGCTCGATGCCGGCGCGGTCCATCGAGGCGCGGGCGCGGTCGCGCGCTTCGTTGTTGGTGGTGGCCGGACGCTCGATACCGGCCCGGTCCATCGAGGTGCGGGCACGGTCGCGCGCCTGGGCCCGCTGGGGATCGTCGCCACGGAAGGCTGCACGCTGGCTGGCGCCGTCGAGCTGGCGACCATACTGCTGGCGGCTGCGGCTGTCGCGATAAGGCACGCCATCGCGGTGAACGGCGTTGTGCTGCCACTTGCCCTGGTTGTTGCCAATGCGGTTGTTGGCATTGATGTTGTTGTAGCGGTTCACATCGACGTCGATGTCGTGGTCATCCCAGTCGCAGTCGCCCCAGAGCGAATTGACGATCGCAACGCCCGTGCCGAAGGCCAGCCCCGCCATCAGCGCCGTGCCGGCGGTATACCACGGCGACGGCGGGTAGTAGGCCGGCGGCGACGACGGGTAGGACCAGGTTCCGTAGGTGGTGGTGGGGTTGTAGCTGGGCACATACACCACCTGCGGGTTGGCAGGCTCGATGACGATGGTGGACGAACTGCTGGCCGGGGCACTGGTCGAGCCCGTGGTGCCGGATGTGGCGGGCGCGGATGCCGGGGCGGCGACCTGGACCGAAACGTTCTGGTACTGGTTGCTCTGCAGGTTGCCGGCATCCTTCGCCTGGTGCCGCAGGCGCTGCACCGACGCCATCACATCGTCGGGTTGCGCCAGGAACGCATCACCCATGCGTTGCACCCACACAGGGTCCTTGCCGAGCAGCTCCACCACCTGCGGGAAGGCCACCAATGACTGCACGCTCGGGTCCCAGGTCTGCTGGGCCACCTGCTTGACTGCGTCATCGCCCTGGGCCTTGGGGTTGGCCTTGGACCAGGCCACCGCTTCGGTGACTTCGCCAGGGTAAGTGGAAGCCATCAGCACCTGAGCCAGCAGCGAATCGGGGTACAGGGCAATGGGTGCCATCATCTGGTCCAGTTGTTCCTGATTGAACACTGCCTGCTTGGGCGCCGGTGCCTCGGCAGCCGGCGCCGGGGCTGGGGCCGGCGCTGCAGCGGCTACCGGCGCTGCAGCGGGTGCTGCGGTTGTTGCAGGTGGTACAGGTGTCGCAGGGTCTCGCGCCATGAAGTAGCCAGCAACGCCACCCAGGCCAAGCACAGCCGCCACGACGTAGAGCAATGGCTTGCGCATCACAGTTCCCTCAGGGCCACACCGCGTGGGATACAAGGTTAGCAAAGGCTGGGCTTTCCACACGGTCACCTTCACGGTTGTCGAAAGTCTCGCAGCGTGCACTATCATGGCCCGGGCCGGACTGAGCCAGATCAGTCCCCCAGCCCTGAGGTTGCCAATGCTCGATCACCTTGACCATCTGGTGCTCACCACCTGCGACGTGGATGCCTGCACCGACTTCTATACCCGGGTACTGGGCATGCAACTGGAAACCTTCGGTGCCGGGCGGCTGGCGCTGCGCTACGGCAACCAGAAGATCAACATCCATCTGCGCGGCCACGAATTCGAACCCAAGGCCCATCTGCCCGTGCCCGGCGCGCTCGACCTGTGCTTCATCGCCAGCATCGGCATCGAGCAGGTGATCGCCCATCTGCAGCACGCACAATGGCCGATCCTGGAGGGCCCGATCCACAGAACCGGTGCGACCGGGGCGATTCTCTCCGTCTATGTACGCGACCCGGATTTCAACCTGATCGAAATCTCCCAACGGCTGTAAGTTACGCCCCGCGGTTTGCCCTGCCGGCCAACCCAGGTATGCTTTGCCGCTCAAGTGCAAGCCTTCCAGGACGGTGACCATGACCAGGCCCCTGCTGTTGCTGGGTGCAGCCCTGCTCTTCAGCCCGGCGCTGCTGGCCCAGCAGATCCAGCGTCAACTGGGCGACTTCGATTTCAAGCTCGGCACCAGCGCGTCGCGCACCATGGCCCAGGGGCTGATCTCGCCGAGCGCGGTCGGCGCCTTCCACGGTGGCCTCGACCTCAGCCACCCAAGCGGCTGGTACTTCGGCCAGTATGCCCCGAGCATGGGCGTGAGCCCCGACTCCACGCTGCGCCTGGACAGCTACCTGGGCTACAAGCACCACTTCGACAGCACCTTGGGCTACGAGGTCGGCCTGATCCAGTACAGCCAGCCGAACATCGCCGACGCTGACAGCTACGCCCTGTACGGTGGCGTCTCGGTGCTGGGCAGCCGCTTCGGCGGGGCCTTTCGCAACAACCCCGACAACCGCACCGGCACCCTGTTCGCCGACCTCGGCCAACTGCCGCTGTTCGACGTCGACCTCACCGTCAAGATGGCCCACCACCGCCTGGGCACGCCCTTCACCATCGGCGACGGCAGCCAGGTGAACGGTTTTTCCGACTGGTCGCTGGAGCTGTCGCGGCCGTGGCTGGGGCTTGACCTCAACCTGATCTACAGCAACTCCGACCTCGATGGCGGTGGCTGCGAGGCCTATGCGGGCATGAATACCTATTGCGAGAGCATGGTGACGCTCAAGGCCCAGCGCAGTTTCTTCTAATGGCCCAAGCCGCTTCAGGCCACCACCGGTTCACCCGGCATCAAGGTCGCGATCAACGCCCTCACCGTACCGGGCAGCGCCTCCAGCTCCCGCACCAGGATGCTCCGCTCGCGCACGGCCCATGGTTCATCCAGGCTGATCGTGACCAGGTCCATGGTCTGGCTGTGCCGCAGCGCCGCCGATTCGGGAATGATGCCGATCCCCACCCCCGCCTCCACCAGCCGGCAGATGGCCTCGAAACTCGATAACTGGATGCGCAGCGACAAGGTCAAGCCCATGCGTTCGACGTGATCGCGCAGGAAACTCAGCAAGGTGCTGCCGTCGTGCAGGCCGATGTGCTGGAAGGCCAGGGTCTGCTTCAGCGACACACGCTGGCAAGTCGCCAGCTCATGACCGGCCGGCACGATCAGCACCAGGCGGTCGGTACTGAAATGCATCACCTGCAGGCCGCTGGCCTCCACGGGACCTGCGATGATGCCCATGTCGCTGCTGCCATCGAGCACGCCGCGCACGATATCGCGCGACAGGCGCTCCTGCAGATCGACCGTGACCCCGGGGCGCTTGGCCAGGAACCCGGCCAGCACTTCGGGCAGGAACTCGGTCACCGCCGTGGTATTGGCGAAGATGCGGATATGCCCGGCCGAATCGGTGCCGAACTGGGCGAACTCGGCTTTCAGGTAGTCCACCTGGCGCATGATCAGGCGGGCATGGGTCAGCAGCTTGTGCCCGGCTGGGGTCAGCTCGACACCGCGGCTGTCGCGGTACAGCAGGCGCGTGTCGAGTTGTGCTTCCAGGGCCTTGATCCGCGCACTGGCGGCAGCCGGCGACAGGAACGCCCGGCGAGCGCCTTGGGTCAGGCTGGGGGATTCGCCGATATGAATGAAAAGCCGCAGGTCAGCCAGGTCGAAATGCATGAGGGCTCCGGTTGTGGCCACTGGCCTCATCGCCGGCAAGCCGGCTCCCACAGGGCAATCAGCGCCATCACTGTGGGAGCCGGCTTGCCGGCGATGAGGCCGGTACAGGCAAGAACATGGCGTTCAGCATACATGAACGCTGCTTCACACAAATGCAAATTCACAGAATGCCAAACAGCTCGCATGATCAATGCATAACAACAAATGCAGAGGCCAATGGTTATGACTGCCACGCAATCACCCACGGATTACCGTGCCTGGATCGGCCGCACGGAAGAGGCCGTCGATGAGCTCAGCCGCAACCTGATCACGCGCATTGCCGCCACCTTCGGTGAAACTGCCCCCGCCGTCGGGCAACCGCTGCCCCCGCTGTGGATGTGGTGCTTCTTCCAGGACCCGGTGGCCGAGTCGCAACTGGGCAGCGACGGCCACCCCGCCCGTGGAGGCTTCCTGCCCCCTGCCGACAACCGCAACCGCATGTGGGCCGGGGGCCGGGTCGAATTCATCGCACCACTGACCGTCGGTGCCGAAGCCCATCGCCTGTCAACCATCGTGCACATCGAGGAAAAACACGGCCGCACCGGCGCCTTGCTGTTCGTCACCGTGCGCCACGAATACTCGCAATACGGCCAGCTGTGCGTGCGCGAAGAGCAGGACATCGTCTACCGCGAACCCAATCCGCCCAAGCTGAGCAGCGCCGCAGCCGATGCCTCGGCAGACTGGCGCGAAGCCATCGCTCCCACCCCGACCCTGCTGTTCCGATACAGCGCCGTGACCTTCAACGGCCACCGCATCCACTACGACTACCCCTATGTCACCGAAACCGAAGGCTACGCCGGCCTGGTGGTGCATGGCCCGATGATCGCGACCTTCAACCTGCGCGCGTTCATCCGCGCCAACCCTGGCAAGCGCGTGCGCCACTTCGCCTATCGCGGCGTGCGCCCACTGACCTTGCCGACCCCCTTCGAAGTGGCCGGGCACATCAACGCTCCTGGCCAGGCCCGGCTGTGGGCCGGCAATGCCGATGGCGTGGCACAAAGCGCCGAAGTGCTTTTCGACTGATACCAGACAGGGAACACCCGCATGCATACGTACGACAGCGATGACCTCACTGCCATCCGCGAAGGCGTGCGCGCCTTGTGCGCCGAATTCGATGCCAGCTACTGGCGCAGGATCGATGAAGAGAAGGGCTTTCCGGAAGCCTTCGTCAAAGCCATGACCGACGCCGGCTGGCTGTCGGCGATGATCCCCGAGGAATATGGCGGCTCCGGCCTTGGCCTGGCCGAGGCCTCGGTGATCCTTGAAGAAGTCAATGCCTGCGGTGGCAACTCCGGCACCGTGCACGGCCAGATGTACAACATGTTCACCCTGCTGCGCCACGGCAGCGAGGAGCAGAAGCGCCATTACCTGCCAAAGCTTGCCAGCGGCGAGCTGCGCCTGCAGTCGATGGGGGTCACCGAGCCCACCACCGGCACCGACACCACCAAGATCAAGACCACCGCCGTGCGCCAGGGTGACAACTACGTGATCAACGGCCAGAAGGTGTGGATCTCGCGCATCCAGCATTCCGACCTGATGATCCTGCTGGCCCGCACCACGCCCTTGGCCGAGGTGAAGAAAAAGTCCGAAGGCATGTCGATCTTCCTGGTCGACCTGCGCCAGGCCATCGGCAACGGCCTCACCGTGCAGCCGATCGCCAACATGGTCAACCACGAGACCAACGAGCTGTTCTTCGACAACCTGGAGATCCCCGCCAGCAGCCTGATCGGTGAAGAAGGCAAAGGCTTCAGGTACATCCTCGACGGCCTCAACGCCGAACGCACGCTGATCGCCGCCGAATGCATCGGTGATGGCCGCTGGTTCATCGAAAAGGCCAGCGCCTATGCCCGTGATCGGGTGGTGTTCGGCCGGCCGATCGGACAGAACCAGGGCGTGCAGTTCCCGATTGCCGAGGCCCATATCGAGATCGAGGCGGCCGACCTGATGCGCTGGCGCGCCTGCGCCGAGTACGACAGCGGGCAGAACGCCGGGGCCAGTGCCAACATGGCCAAGTACCTGGCGGCCAAGGCCTCCTGGGAAGCCGCCAATGCCTGCCTGCAGACCCACGGCGGCTTCGGCTTCGCCTGCGAATACGACGTCGAGCGCAAGTTCCGCGAAACCCGCCTGTACCAGGTGGCGCCGATTTCCACCAACCTGATCCTGTCCTACGTGGCCGAGCACCTGCTCGAACTGCCGCGCAGCTTCTGAGGGCCTGAACATGCACCATACCCAAGCCCTGGCGGGCTTCCTCGCCGATCTGCGCTATGCACAGATTCCGGGCCCTGTGCTGGACCGCACCGAAGACCTGTTCCTCGATTGGCTGGGCTCGGCCCTGGCCAGCCAGGGCGCTCACCCGATCCCACTGTTCGAGCGCTATGCCGAACGCATGGGGCCGGCCCAAGGCAGCGCACGGGTGCTGACCAGTGGGCGCACCTCATCACCCTACTTCGCCGCGCTGGTCAATGGCGCCGCCTCACACCTGGTCGAACAGGACGACCTGCACAACAGCTCGGTGCTGCACCCCGCCACCGTGGTGTTCTCCGCCGTGCTGGCAGCCGCCCAGGACCTCGGCAAGTCCGGCCAGGACCTGCTGCTGGCCGCCGTGGCCGGCTATGAGGCCGGCATCCGCATCGGTGAGTTCCTCGGCCGCTCGCACTACCGCATCTTCCACACCACCGCCACCGTCGGCACCCTGGCGGCTGCGGTGGGCGTGGGCAAGCTGCTGGACTTCGACCAGGAGCAGTTCATCAACCTGCTGGGCAGCGCCGGCACCCAGGCGGCCGGATTGTGGGAATTTCTGCGCGACGCCGCCGATTCCAAACAACTGCACACGGCCAAGGCTGCCGCCGACGGCTTGCTGGCCGCCTACCTGACCGCCGATGGCCTGAGCGGTGCGCGCAATATCCTTGAGGGCGAACAAGGCCTGGCCGCCGGCATGTCCAGCGATGCCGACCCGGCGCGCCTGAGCGATCGCCTGGGTACGCGCTGGGCGCTGGTGGAAACCTCGTTCAAGTTCCACGCCTCGTGCCGCCATACCCACCCCGCCGCCGATGCGCTGTTGCAGCTGATGACGCGTGAAGGCCTGGACCCTACGCAGATCGCCAAGGTGGTGACCCGCGTGCACCAGGGTGCGATCGATGTGCTGGGCCGGGTCACGACGCCCACCACCGTGCACCAGGCCAAGTTCTCCATGGGCACGGTGCTCGGCCTGATCGCCGTGCATGGCAGTGCCCAGTTGCTGGAGTTCCGCGACCTGGCGCTGACCGATCCGCAGGTGGCGGTGTTTCGCGACAAGGTGCAGATGCAACTGGACCCGCAGGTCGACGCCGCCTACCCGGCACGCTGGCTGGGCCGGGTCGAGGTCACCTGCAGCGACGGCCGCACCTTCGATGCGGCCATCGACGAACCCAAGGGCGACCCTGGCAACACCCTGTCGCGCCCGGAGCTGGAAGCCAAGTTCCAGCGCCTGCTGGCGTATTCCGGTGCGCGCAGCCCGGCCCAGGGCCAGGAGCTGATCGAGCGTGTGTGGCAACTGCGCGATGCCCGCTCCCTGGCCGACCTGCACTGAGGTGACTCCATGACTCAAGCATCACCCCGCCCGCTGGACGGCATCACCGTCGTCAGCCTGGAACATGCCATCGCCGCGCCCTTCTGCACCCGCCAGCTGGCCGACCTCGGTGCCCGCGTGATCAAGGTCGAGCGCCCCGGCAGCGGCGACTTCGCCCGCGGCTACGACCAGCGCGTCGACGGCCTGGCCTCGCATTTCGTGTGGACCAACCGCTCCAAGGAAAGCCTCACCCTGGACCTCAAGCAGGACGCCGCCGGCGGCATCCTCGACGCCCTGCTGGCCAAGGCCGATGTGCTGGTACAGAACCTCGCCCCAGGCGCGGCGGCGCGCATGGGGCTTTCGTTCGAAGCCCTTCATGCGCGCTACCCGCAGCTGATCGTCTGCGACATTTCCGGTTACGGCGAAGGCGGCCCTTATGAAAAGAAAAAGGCCTACGACCTGCTGATCCAGAGCGAAGGGGGCTTTCTCTCGGTGACCGGTGGCCCCGGCGACGATGAAATGGCCAAGGCCGGCTGCTCGATCGCCGACATCGCTGCGGGCATGTACGCCTACACCGGCGTGCTGTCGGCCTTGATGCTGCGCGACAAGACCGGGGTCGGCAGCCGCATCGACGTGTCGATGCTGGAAAGCCTGGTGGAGTGGATGGGCTACCCGATGTATTACGCCTACGACGGCGCGCCACCGCCGCCGCGCGCCGGCGCTTCGCACTCGACCATCTACCCCTATGGGCCGTTCCCCACCGGCGGTGGCGGCACGATCATGCTCGGCCTGCAGAACGAGCGTGAGTGGGCGCTGTTCTGCGAAAAAGTGCTGCTCGACCCGGCACTGGCCGACGATGACCGCTTCAGCGCCAACTTCAAGCGCTCGGAAAACCGCGAGGTGCTGCGCCAGATCATCATCGACGGCTTCGCCAGCCTGTCGCTGGACGAAGTGGTCGCACGACTGGAGCAGGCGCAGATCGCCAATGCCCGGGTCAACGACATGCACGGCGTCTGGCAGCACCCGCAGTTGCAGGCACGCGACGGCTGGCGCGAGGTGGACAGCCCGGCCGGGAAGCTGCCGTCGCTGCTGCCACCGGGGCGCAATGCAGCCTTCACCCCACGCATGGATGCCGTGCCGGCGCTGGGGCAGCACACCCAGGGCATCCTCGCCGAACTGGGGTTCAGCTCCGCCGAACAGGCCAGCCTGGCCGCCGGCGGTGTGGTATGAGCCGTGTGCGCTCTGCCCTGTTCGTGCCAGGCAGTCGTCCCGAGCGCTTTGCCAAGGCGCTGGCCGCCGGGGCCGACGCGGTCATCGTCGACTTCGAGGATGCGGTCGAGGAGCCGTTGAAACAGCAGGCCCGCGAGCATCTGGCGGCGTTTCTGCAAGCCACACCGCAGGCTGCGGTGTGGGTGCGGGTCAATGCGCCGCAGCATGCCCAGCACAGCGCCGACCTTGCGTTCTGCGCGCAGCACGCCGGGGTGGTCGGGCTGTTGCTGCCCAAGGTCGAGAACGCGGCGCAGATCGCTGTCGCCCGCCAGGCCGGCAAACCGATATGGCCGATCATCGAAAGCGCCAAGGGCTTGCTGGCATTGCAACAGATCGCCCAGGCCGAGGGTGTCGAACGCTTGTCGTTCGGCAGCCTGGACCTGGCGCTGGACCTCGAGCTGAACACCGAAAGCGCAGCGGCCCGGCAGTTCCTCGACCAGGCGCGCATGGCCGTGCAACTGCATTCGCGCGGCGCCGACCTGCTACCTCCGCTGGATGGCGTGTTCCCGGCGATCGACGATGCACAAGGATTGCAGAGCGCGATGCGCCATGCCTATGACATGGGCTATGGCGGTGCGCTGTGCATTCACCCCCGGCAGGTGGCAGTGATCCATGCGGCGCTGGCGCCGAGTGCCGATGAGCTGGCGTGGGCGCGCAAGGTGATGGCGGCGAGCGAGGCGGCCAATGGGGCTGGAGCGTTCCAGCTGGAGGGGCAGATGGTGGATGCGCCGGTGGTGTTGCGGGCGCAGCGGTTGCTGGCTCGGGCGCTAGACTGAATTTACCGGCCCTATCGCTGGCAAGCCAGCGCCTACAGGTTCACCGCAGGCCTTGAGCACGGTGCAAAACCTGTAGGAGCTGGCTTGCCAGCGATAGGGCCAGTCAGAGCAGAGCAGATACCCGGCATTCACCCCAGCCGAACGCTGCCTTACACAAATGCTGATTCTCCACACACTGTTCATTGGTCCATCGTTACGCTCAATCCTCCTAAAACAATAATCAGAGGTGACATCGATGTTGAAGCTGACCCAGGCGCTGTTCTGCGCCGCTGCAGTGTCCATGGCAAGCCTGGCCCAGGCCGCCGACCCGATCATCATCAAGTTCGCCCACGTGGTGGCCGACAGCACGCCCAAGGGCCAGGGTGCGCTGATGTTCCAGAAGCTGGTCGCCGCCGACCCGCAGCTCAAGGACAAGGTCAAGGTCGAGGTCTACCCCAACTCGTCGCTGTTTGGCGACGGCAAGGAGATGGAAGCCTTGCTGCTGGGTGACGTGCAGATGTTGGCGCCGTCGCTGGCCAAGTTCGAGCACTACAACAAGCAGGTGCAGATCTTCGACCTGCCGTTCCTGTTCGACGACCTGGCTGCCGTCGACCGCTTCCAGCAAGGCCCGCAAGGCAAGGCGCTGCTGACCTCGATGGAAGACAAGGGCATCCGCGGCCTGGCCTATTGGCACAACGGCCTCAAGCAGCTCTCGGCCAACAAGAAGGTGATCCTGCCCAAGGACGCTCGTGGCCTGAAGTTCCGCGTGCAGGCCTCCAGCGTGCTTGAGGAGCAGTTCAAGGTCATCCGCGCCAACCCGCGCAAGATGAGCTTCGCCGAGGTCTACCAAGGCCTGCAGACCGGCACCGTCAACGGCACCGAGAACACCTGGTCGAACTACGAGAGCCAGAAGGTCAACGAAGTGCAGCCGTTCTTCACCGAGACCAACCATGGCCTGATCGACTACATGGTGATCACCAACGCCAAGTTCTGGAACAGCCTGCCCGAAGACGTGCGCGGCGAGTTGCAGGCGATCATGGACAAGGTCACCGTCGAGGTGAACAAGCAGGCCGAAGCGCTCAACCAGACCTCCCGGCAGAAGATCATCGACGCCAAGACCAGCGAGATCGACCCACTGACCGCCGAGCAGCGCGAGCAATGGCGTGAAGCCATGCGCCCGGTGTGGGAGAAGTTCTCCGACCAGATCGGCGCCGACCTGATCAAGGCCGCCGACGCCTCCAACAAGGCGTCCTGACCCCTCACGCCCTGCCCTGGCCACCCCGCTGCGGGGTGGCCTGACCCCTCTCTGCTTGGAGACTTCCCATGCAATCGCTCAGGCGCATCTGGGAGCATTTCGAGGAAGGCATGATCGCCTTTCTCCTGGCCGCCATGACCCTGGTGACCTTCCTCTACGTGGCGCTGAACAACCTCTACACCCTCTTCTACAAACTCAGCGACCACTGGGCCTTTGCCAGTGACCTGTTGCTGAGCATCGGCGACCACCTGATGGGCTACGCCCAAGACATGACCTGGAGCATCGCCCTGACCAAGGCGCTGTTCGGCTGGCTGATCTTCTTCGGCATCGCCTACGGCGTGCGCACCGCCGGCCACCTGGGCGTCGACGTGCTGGTGCGGCGCACCCGCAAGCCGGTGCAGCGGGTGCTGGCAATGATCGCCTGCGCCTGTTGCCTGGCCTATGCCGGGTTGTTCCTGGTGGCGAGCATCAAGTGGGTGAACGCGATACTGGTCGCCGGCATCGGTGCCGAAGACCTCGATCGCTACGGCATCAAGGTCGGCCACATTGCGCTGATCGTGCCGTTCGGGTTCGCCCTGGTGATCGTCCGCTACCTGGAGATCTTCTACCGCCTGTTCACCCACCGCCAGTATGGCCTGGGCCTGGCCGACGAGGCCGCCGAAGCCAGCAAGCTGGCCAACCCGGGTGAGGAGCACCACTGATGACGGTTATCTGCCTGTTCCTGCTGCTGTTCGTGTTCATGTTCCTTGGCGTGCCGATCGCGATTTCGCTGGGCCTGTCGGGGGCGCTGTCGATCCTGATGTTCAGCCAGGACTCGCTGAGTTCGCTGGCGATCAAGCTGTTTGAAACCTCCGATAGCTACACCTTCCTGGCCATCCCATTCTTCCTCTTGTCCGGCGCGTTCATGACCACCGGTGGCGTGGCCCAGCGTCTGATCGACTTTGCCAACGCCTGCGTCGGCCATATCCGTGGCGGCCTGGCGATTGCCGCGGTGCTGGCGTGCATGCTGTTCGCGGCGCTGTCGGGTTCGTCCCCGGCCACGGTGGCGGCGGTCGGCTCGATCGCGGTGGCGGGCATGGTGCGTTCCGGTTACCCGCGCGAGTTCGGCGCCGGCATCATCTGCAACGCCGGTACCCTGGGCATCCTGATTCCGCCGTCGATCGTCATGGTGGTCTACTCGGCCGCCACCGAGACCTCGGTGGGCAAGCTGTTCATGGCCGGTGTGGTACCGGGCATCCTGCTCGGCGTGGCGCTGATGGTGACGATCTACATCGTCGCCCGGGTCAAGAAGCTGCCTGCCCAGCCACGGGTCAGTTTCGCCCAGTGGCTCATTACCGCGCGGCGCGCGTTCTGGGGGCTGTTGCTGCTGGTGATCATCCTCGGCGGGATCTACAGCGGCATGTTCACCCCCACCGAAGCAGCGGCCGTGGCGGCGGTGTATTCGGCGTTCATCGCGCTGTTCGTGTACAAGGACATGCGCCTGCGCGACTGCCCGAAAGTGCTGCTGGAGTCTGGCCGACTGACCATCATGCTGCTGTTCATCATCGCCAACGCCATGCTCTTCGCCCATGTGCTGACCACCGAGCAGATCCCCCAGCAGATCACCCAGTGGGTGCTGTCCGAAGGGCTGACGCCGATCGGTTTCCTGATCATGGTCAACGTGGTGCTGCTGGTGGCCGGCAGCTTCATGGAGCCGTCGGCGATCATCCTGATCCTCGCGCCGATCTTCTTCCCGATCGCGATGAAGCTGGGCATCGACCCGATCCACCTGGGCATCGTGATGGTGGTGAACATGGAGATCGGCCTGGTGCATCCGCCGGTGGGGCTGAACCTGTTCGTGACCTCGGCGGTGACCGGGCTGACCCTGGGGCAGACCATCCGCGCGGCGCTGCCGTGGCTGTCGATCCTGCTGCTGTTCCTTGTGCTGGTGACCTATGTGCCGTTCATATCGCTGGCGTTGCCGGAGTGGTTAGGCATGCCTTGAGGGCGATGGGGCCAGTGCAGGCACTACAATTCCCCACCTGCCAGCAACTCGGTCATCACCTCGGCCAACGCCTTGACCATCTCATCCGCCGTCGGCCGATGGACGATGACGATCTCGTAGCTGTCCACCTCCGGCAGCCCCTGCTGCCCGCCCAGCACCCGGTGCTCACCGGTGGCCGCCCGCGGCGGCAGCAGGCTGATGCCCATGCCATCCGCCACCGCCGCCTGGATCCCGCTGAGGCTGGAGCTGGTGAAGCTGATGCGCCAGCGCCGGCCCATGCCTTCGATGGCGCTGATCATGTCCTCGCGGTACAACCCTCGCGGCGGAAAGGTCACCAACGGGATCGGGTCGAGCTCGAACGACGGAATCCGCGCACTGTCGATCCACTGCAGACGTTCCGGCCAGCACGCCACGCCCTCACGGGTGTTGCGTCGCTGCTTGAGCAGCACCAGGTCGAGCTCGCCGTTGTCGTAGGCCTGGCTGAGGTCGCGGCACAGGCCACTGGTGACTTCCAGCTTGACCTGCGGGTGCAGGCGGCTGAACGCCGACAAGGCATTGGTGGTGCGCCCGCCGACGAAATCCTCGGGCACACCCAGGCGCACGGTGACACCGACCATGGCCCCGGCCAAGGCTTCGAGCATCTGGTCATTCAGCGCCAGCATATGCCGCGCATAGCCCAGAAGGGTCTGCCCGGCGTCGGTGGGCAGCACGTCGCGGTTGCCGCGCACCAGCAAGCGGTGGCCGACCATATCCTCCAGGCGGCGCACCTTCTGGCTGATGGTCGACTGGGTCGAGTGCAGGCGCGCGGCGGCGGTGGTGAAGCTGCCGCAATCGGCCACCACGACGATGGCGCGCAGCAGGTCGAGGTCGAACAGGGCTCTATTCGATTTCAAGCTGATGGTCATCTTGGTATTCAACTTCTGAATGACAAGACAGACTTCTACCACGCCTAGTCACCCAGCGCCACGCCCTCGCGACGCGGGTCGGCGCCGCCCGACCAGCCGCTGGCGGTGCGCTGAATGACCTGCATGCCGCTGGTCATGGTCAGCGGCGTGACCTCATGGCCCCAGGCCGTCAGTTGCCGGATCAGCGCAGGGCTGGCCAGCTCCGCCTCCACTTCGGTGGCGCCATTGCGGCTGCCGAAATTGGGCAGGTTGGCGGCCTGCTGCGGGTCGAGCTTCCAGTCCAGCAGGCCGACCAGGGCCTTGTTCACGTAGCCGATGATCTGCGAGCCGCCGGGCGAGCCGAGGCTGGCCACCAGCTCGCCGGAATCGCGGGCGAACACCAGGGTCGGCGCCATGGCCGACAAAGGCCGCTTGCCGGGCTCGACGCGGTTGGCCACAGGCCTGCCGTTTTCCTGGGCGATGAAGGAAAAGTCGGTGAGCTGGTTGTTCAGCAAGAAGCCCTTGACCATCAGGTGAGCACCGAAGGCCGCCTCCACCGATGTGGTCATCGCCAGGGCCTGGCCGCTGTCGTCCACGGCGGACAGGTGCGAGGTAGAAATCCGCAGCGGCGAGCGGTCCGGGGCCAGTGCCAGGCTGGCACCTTGCGGCGTACCCGGGCGGGCGCGCTTCATGCTGTGCTCGCCGATCAGGGCGGCGCGCTTGGCCAGGTAGGCAGGGTCTATCAGCGCCTTCACCGGCACCGGCACATAGTCGCTGTCGGCCAGGTACTGGGCACGGTCGGCAAAAGCCAGGCGTTCGGCCTCGGCCACCAGGTGCACCGCCAGCGGCGTGGGCTCCAGCCCAGCCACGGAAGCAACCTCACGCGGCGGCTGGTTGGCCAGGTCGTGTTGCACTGAGCCGCGCTGCAAGGCTTCGAGGATGCCCAAGGTTTGCAGCACACCTATGCCACCGGAGGAAGGCGGCGGCATGCCGCAGATCTGCCACGCCTTGTACGGGCCGCACACAGGCGTGCGCGCCTTGGCCTGGTACTGACGCAAGTCTTCCAGCGACAACTGCCCGGCGTTGGCATGGCCGCGCACCTGGGCCACCATCGCCTCGGCGATCTCACCGCTGTAGAAGGCATCGACGCCCTGCTCCGCCAGTTGCTCGAAGGTGTTCGCAAGCTCGGGGTTGCGCAACACGGCGCCTACCGCCAGCGGCTTGCCGTGGTCATCCAGGAAGTACCGGGCCATGGCGGGCGAATCGGCGATGAAAGGGTCTTCGCTCACCAGGGCATGCAAGCGCTCGGAAACCGGAAAACCTTCGCGCGCCAGGGCGATGGCCGGTTCGAACAGGTCACGCCACGGCAGCTTGCCATGTTGCTCGTGGGCCATTTTCAATGCGCGCAGCACGCCGGGCACACCGACAGAGCGGCCACCGATCTGCGCAGCCCGGAACGGCATCGGCGTGCCGTCGGGTTGCAGGAACAGCGTTTGCGTCACCCCTGCCGGCGCCGTTTCGCGGCCATCGTAGGCCTGCACCTGCTTGCCATCCCAGTACAGGATGAACCCGCCACCGCCAATGCCACTGGACTGCGGCTCGACCAGGGTCAGTACCATCTGCATGGCGATCGCCGCGTCGATGGCGCTGCCGCCGGCCCGCAGCATCGCCCGCCCCGCCTCGCTGGCCAGCGGGTTGGCGGCGGCCGCCATGTGCCGGCTGGCGTGGACCGGTTGCAGGCCGCTGCGGTAGCCGGATTGTGCTTCCGGCGGCGCGGGCAGCACCTGGTCGGCCCAGGCGCAACTGCCGGCGGCGGCCAGGCACAAGGCGCCGATCACTGGCGTCGGAAATTTCATCGGTAGGCTTCCTGCTTAAGCTATTCAGCACGGCACTGTGGGTCATGCACATTCTTGACTTCAACCCCTGCCGTCCATTTTCTAGGATTGAGGCAGCCATTCAGGAGCCTGCGACATGCGCTTTTCAACTGCTGCCCTTCTCTTCGTGCTGCTCAGCAGCCTTGCCCACGCCGAGACCACTGCCATGCACAACGCCGCCGCGCACAACGACACCGCCACCCTGCAACGCCTGCTCAAGCAAGGTGCGGATATCGACGAGCGCGACGAGCAGGGCCGCACCGCGCTGCTGGTCGCCACCCACGCCAACCAGGTCGCGGCGGCGAAAGCGCTGATCGAGGCCGGCGCCGATGTGAACGCCAAGGACAACATCGACGACAGCCCCTACCTGTATGCCGGTGCGCGGGGCCTGAACGACATCCTGCGCCTGACCCTCGCCCATGGCGCCGACCTCAAGAGCACCAACCGCTATGGCGGCACGGCGCTGATCCCCGCTGCCGAACGCGGGCACGTGGAAACCGTGCAGTTGCTGATCGATGCCGGGGTGGACGTCAACTACCTTAACCGCCTGCACTGGACTGCCCTGCTCGAGGCCGTGATCCTGGGTGATGGCGGGCCGCGGCATGTGGAGATCGTCCGGCGGCTGCTGGCCGCCGGAGCAGATCGGCAGATTGCCGACAAGGAGGGAGTGACCGCGCTGGAGCATGCGCGCCAGCGGGGGTATCAGGAGATGGTGGCGTTGCTGGCTCGATAGAAGGCCCAAGACCCGACACTGCACTGCACCCTGTGGGAGCCGCGATAGGGCCCGAGCAGACAAGCCAAGGCATCAGTTTCTGTCTGCGCCGGCCAATCGTCGGCAAGCCGGCTCCCACAGGTGATCGTGCGCGAGCTTTAGCTCAGGCCACTTCCTCGAACGGCAACCCCACATAGTTCTCGGCGATGTTCATCAGCCCCGCCTGCGACGACAGGAAGTACTCCCGGTCCGCCGCCTGCATCTTCTGGTCCCAGGCATCCTGGTGCTCGCCGAAGTCATGCAGCAGCTGGGTCATGAACCAGCTGAAACGCTCACCCTTCCACACCCGCCGCAGCGCCAGCGGCGAGTACTCCTGCAACAGGTCGGTACGCCCTTCGCGGTATACCTTGACCAGGATCCGGTACAGGTAATTCACATCCGACGCGGCCAGGTTGAGGCCTTTGGCACCGGTGGGCGGCACGATGTGCGCGGCGTCGCCGACCAGGAACAGGTGGCCGTACTGCATGGGCTCGACCACCAGGCTGCGCAGCGGCGCGATGCTCTTTTCCAGGGCCGGGCCAGTGATCAGCCGCGCGGCGACATCTTCCGGCAGGCGGGCCTTGAGCTCGTTCCAGAAACGCTGATCGGACCAGTCCTCGACGCGCTCCTGCAACGGCACTTGCAGGTAGTAGCGGCTGCGCGTCAGCGAGCGCTGGCTGCACAGCACGAAGCCCCGTTCATGATGGGCGTAGATCAGTTCATGGTTGACCGGCGGGGTATCGCAGAGCATGCCCAGCCAGCCGAACGGGTACACCCGCTCGTAGTGCTTGAGCACACCCTCGGGGATGCTTTGCCGGGACACACCGTGAAAGCCATCGCAACCGGCGATGTAGTCGCAGTCCACGCGCTGCTGCTGGCCGTCGTGGTCGAAGGTCACGTAGGGCTGCTCGCCCTTGAGCTGGTGGAGCTGGACATTGCTGGCCGAATAGAAAACGGGCGCGCCACTGGCCTCACGCGCCTCCATCAGGTCCCGGGTGACCTCGGTCTGGCCGTAGACCATCACTGTCTTGCCGCCGGTCAGGCCCTTGAGGTCCAGGCGTTGACGACGACCGCCCACCAGCAGTTCGACGCCGTCATGTACCAGCCCCTCACGGTCCATGCGCTCGGCGACGCCTGCCTCGCGCAGCAGGTCGACGGTGCCCTGTTCGAGTACGCCGGCGCGGATGCGGCCCAGCACGTAGTCTGGAGCCTGGCGTTCAAGGATCACGTTGTCGATGCCTGCCTTGTGCAGCAACTGACCCAGCAACAGGCCAGACGGGCCCGCGCCGATGATTGCAACCTGAGTCTTCATTGTTGTTGTCTCTTAGGGTTTGAGTCTGCACTTGCATTTTTATTTGCTCAGGCAGCCAAATAGGTGTGCTATTTCGTTAAAAAACTGCACTTTTAATAAAATCGTTCGATTAACGGACAGGCTTCCACATCATGCAATCCACCCTCCCCGGCGTCCCGTTGTTCCAGCTCTATGGCGAAAACCAGGCATGGCCCGGCACCGACCTGTTGCATTGCGAGTCGATCCCGGCGCGCAGCCGCCTGCACCACTGGGAGATCAAGCCCCACCAGCATGCCGAACTGTTCCAGTTGCTGTATGTGCAGCGCGGCCAGGTGGACGTGGAGATCGAGGGCGTGCACAGCGCCATCGGCGAGGCAGCGATCCAAGTGGTGCCCCCGCTGACGGTGCACGGCTTTCGCTTCAGCGCCGACATCCAGGGGCATGTGCTGACCTTCGGCACGGCGCTGGTGGCTGACCTTGAGCAACGCCTGGGCACGCCGCTGGGGGTGCTGGCCAAGGCGGCCTGCTACCCGCTGGGCAAGGACCGGACACACCTTCGCAGCCTGATCGATACCTTGCAGCAGGAGTATCAGGGCAACGCACCGGGGCGCTCGGCCCTGCTCGAAGCGCTGGTGACGGCGCTGATGGTGTGGATCAGCCGGCGCCAGCAACTGAGCCTGGCGCCGCGCAACCGCGATGAACGCGACCGGCAACTGCTTGGGCAGTACCTGCGCCTGGTCGAGGCGCATTACCGTGAGCATCTGTCGGTGGAAGAATTTGCCGCGCGCTTGAACATCCCGAGCCTGCAGCTGAACCAGCTGTGCCGGGCGTTGTGCGGGCAGACTGCACTGCAGGTGCTGCACCAGCGCCTGTTGCTCGAGGCGCGGCGCAACCTGGTCTACACCCGCATGAGTATCGGACAGCTTTCAGATAGCCTGGGCTTCAGCGACCCCACCTATTTCGCGCGTTTCTTCAAGCGCTTGAGCGGGCAGACGCCCAATGGGTACCGGCGCGCGGTGCAGCCTGGTTGATTGGCGGGTGCCTGCAGTGCCCTATCGCCGCTCTGCTTGACGTAAACGTCAACCTGCCTTCAGGATACCGGCATACCCCACGCCGAGCCCAAGCATGAGCAGCCAGACCTACAGTATTTCCGACCTGTCCCGCGAGCTGGACATCACCACCCGTGCCATCCGCTTCTACGAGGAACAGGGCCTGCTCAGCCCCGAGCGCCGTGGCCTGGAGCGCATCTATTCGGCCCGTGACAAAGTCAGCCTCAAGCTCATCCTGCGCGGCAAGCGCATCGGCTTCTCGCTGGCCGAATGCCGCGAACTGATCGAGCTGTACGACCCCACCAGCGGCAACCTCAAGCAGCTCAACAGCATGCTGGCGAAAATCGCCGAGCGCCGCGCCCAGCTGGAACAGCAGATGCTCGACATCCACCAGATGCAACTGGAACTGGACACCGCCCAGGAGCGCTGCGAACAGGCCCTGGCCGCCACCTTGAACAATAACGACAACCGTTGACCCGCCACAGGAAACCCGCCATGTCCTTGCCCGAAAAAGTCCGCCTGGTCGAAGTCGGCCCCCGAGACGGCCTGCAGAACGAAGCCCAACCCATCAGCGTCGCCGACAAGGTGCGCCTGGTCGACGACCTCAGCGCGGCCGGGCTCGGTTACATCGAAGTGGGCAGTTTCGTGTCGCCCAAGTGGGTGCCGCAAATGGCCGGATCCGCCGAGGTATTCGCCGCCATCGAGCAACGCCCCGGCGTTACCTACGCGGCACTGGCCCCCAACCTGCGCGGTTTCGAGGATGCCCTGGCGGCCGGGGTGAAGGAAGTGGCGGTGTTCGCGGCGGCCTCCGAGGCGTTCTCCCAGCGCAACATCAACTGCTCGATCAGCGAAAGCCTCTCGCGATTCGAACCGATCATGGAGGCCGCCCGCAGCCACGGCGTGCGGGTGCGTGGTTACGTGTCCTGCGTGCTCGGCTGCCCGTATGAAGGCAAGGTGAGCGCAGAACAGGTCGCCCCTGTCGCCAAGGCCCTGCATGACATGGGCTGCTACGAGGTATCGCTGGGCGACACCATCGGCACCGGCACGGCGGGCGATACCCGCCGCCTGTTCGAAGTGGTCTCGGCCGTGGTGCCACGCACGCAATTGGCCGGACACTTCCATGACACCTACGGCCAGGCGCTGGCCAATGTGTACGCTGGCCTGCTCGAAGGCATCAGCGTGTTCGACAGCTCGGTGGCGGGCCTGGGGGGCTGCCCTTATGCCAAGGGTGCCACGGGCAACATCGCCAGCGAGGATGTGGTGTACCTGTTGCAGGGGCTGGGCATCGAAACCGGGATCGACCTCGACAAGCTGATCGCCGCCGGGCAGCGTATCAGCCAGGTACTGGGCCGGGCCAATGGCTCGCGCGTCGCGCGGGCGCGCAGCGCACAGTGATTCACACGGCTGTCACACAGGTGTGGGCGGGAGTGTTACCGCCCCCACCCGAGCCAGCAGAAAATCGGGTAACAGGGAAACAAATCGACAGAATTTCAGGTCTCCCGGTTTTCGCAATTTCTGCTAAATCCTTGATTTATAAGTACTTTAAAAAGTTGGCACGGCATCTGCTATATCTTTGGTACAACAACAACAAAAATGCGATACCCAATAAAAACAACAGATAACGGCTCTGACATAACAAGAACAACACGGCAGAGGCGTAGCAAGCAGATCTTTTTGAAGTCGACACGCTTTCCAGGGGTTCGCCCCGCGATCTGACACAGAACAATAAAACTACCTCAAGGTAGCGGCAGTCAGGATCGGATCTTCGATGAAAGCAGGTCAGCGCTCAAAAAAATACGTTTGCTCTTGACCCCGCATGGGGGTCGCCCGCAACACCAAGGCAGGCTTACAAAAACAACAAATGGCCGGTCTTCAATAATAAAAAGAGCAGGCAACAACGCTTTGAGGGGAGCTTCGGCTCCCCTCAGTGCTTCTCGCCCTCTTCCTCCCTGCGCTTCACTTCGTCTTCCCCCTCGACCTTCTCCACTACCAACGGCATCGTCGCCAACACCAGCAGCGCCATCAACGTACTGATCAGCGCCGTGGCTTCTCGCCCCATGCCGGCTGCCGTGCCGATGGCGGCCGTCATCCACAACCCGGCGGCCGTGGTCAGGCCTTTGACATGGCTGGTGTCCTGGCCATTGCCTTTGAGAATGGTGCCGGCACCCAGAAAGCCGATCCCCGCGACGATCCCCTGGATCACCCGGCTGAGTGCCTGTTCGTCGGCGCCTGCCATGCTCGGCGCCAGCACGAACAGCGCCGCGCCCATCGACACCAACATGTGCGTGCGCACACCGGCTGACTTGCCCCGATGCTCGCGCTCGAAGCCCAACACGGCGCCGAGTACCGCTGCCATCAGCAGCCGCAGGAGGATGCGAGTGACTTCGCGTTCGTCGGTGATGTCGGCGAATTCTGCTTGCAGCGTTTGCCAGATTGCGTCCATCGACTCTCTCCCACAGGGACAGTGCGGTCTTCAGAGGGTTGACCTGCCAGACGCAGACAAAGTGCCCCGCCCGGCGGATCGATGCAGCAACTTGCCAGCTGGGGCAGTCACAGCTGTAACCGCACTCCGGAGGTTCACCCCATGCCCGTCGAAATCGAAGAAAGCACTCAACGCTGCACGCTCATCGGCAAAGACCTGCGCATCGAAGGCCAGGGCCCGGACATCGAGATCGTCACCGACGAGCAGCTGCACATGTCGGTGGCGCTGCTGGCCGGCCAGCGTGTACCGATCACCGAAGCGGAGGCCGACGCACTGACCGTGGCAGGTGCGGTGGATAGCCGCAAGCATCTGAAGGCCAGCGTTCCAGGCTCGGTGATTTAAGGGTTCAGCGGCTGCCGGCAGCCATCTGATACGGTTTTTATCGCGCTACCTGAGTCTGTGCTGAAAACAGACAGGGGCTCATAGTGCTCACGCCTGATCGAGGCCTGATGAGCACCGTAGCCATGCACGAAAAAATCGAAGTCATCCAGATCGATGCCAAACGCCCCACTGTCAGCGGCATCCATACTCGCAGCTTTACGGGGATGTACCGCACCCTGCGCATCGGCTTCGCCGGCCTGCTGTTCGTGCTGTTCTTCGGCACCGCCTGGCTCGACTGGGACGGCCGACAGGCGGTGCTGTGGGACTTGGCCAACAGCAAGTTCCACATCTTCGGCACCACCTTCTGGCCCCAGGATTTCATCCTGCTTTCAGCCCTGCTGATCATTGCCGCCTTCGGCCTGTTCGCCATTACCGTGTACGCAGGCAGGGTCTGGTGCGGCTATAGCTGCCCACAAAGCGTCTGGACCTGGCTGTTCATGTGGTGCGAGAAGATCAGCGAGGGCGATCGCAACCAGCGCATCAAGCTCGCCGCCGCGCCCTGGTCCCTCGGCAAGCTCGGCCGCCGCACCCTCAAACACGGACTGTGGATTGCCATCGGCGTGCTGACCGGGCTGACCTTCGTCGGCTACTTCACCCCGATCCGTCCCCTGGCCCAGGAGCTGCTCACCCTGCAACTGGATGGTGTGGCGTTGTTCTGGGTGCTGTTCTTCACCGCCGCTACCTACCTCAATGCTGGCTGGCTGCGCGAAGCGGTGTGCTTGCACATGTGCCCTTACGCACGCTTCCAGAGCGTGATGTTCGACAAGGACACCCTGGCCGTGGCCTACGACCCGCGCCGCGGCGAAGCACGCGGCCCGCGCAAGAAAGGCAGCGATGCCCGCGCCCAGGGCCTGGGCGATTGCATCGACTGCACCCTGTGCGTGCAGGTCTGCCCTACCGGCATCGACATCCGCGACGGCCTGCAGATGGCCTGCATCGGTTGCGCGGCCTGCATCGATGCCTGCGACAACGTCATGACGAAAATGAACTACCCCCGCGGCCTGATCGGTTACAAGTCCGAGCACAGTCTGCAAGGCGGCACCACTCACTGGCTGCGCCCGCGCCTGCTGGGTTACGCCACAGCCCTGCTGGTGATGATCGCGGCGCTGGTGGTGGCCTTGCAGATGCGGCCGATGGTATCGCTGGACGTGATCAAGGACCGTGGCCTGTTCCGCGAAAATGCCCAGGGCCAGATCGAGAACATCTACCTGCTGAAGATCATCAACAAGACCGAGCACACCCAGCGTTATCACCTGCGCCTACTGGATGCGGACGGCTTCGCCCTGCAGGGGCGCAGCGAACTGGTCATCCCCGCCGGCGAGATGAGCGAGCTGCCGGTTTCGGTGGCCATGCTGGCCGAACGCCCCACCATCAGTTCGCAGGAACTGGCGTTCGAGATCCAGGACAGCGACCAGCCGGCAGTGCGCAGCGTGGCGCGCAGCCGCTTCGTGGCGCCGATCAATCGCTGATCCCTTACACTCAACCCTTGACCTTGCCTGCCGAGCCCTCATGAAACGTTACGAACGCTTCGCCGACGACATTGCCGAACTGATCCGCTCCGGGGTACTCGGCCCCGGCCAGCGCGTGCCGTCGGTGCGTTACGCCAGCCAGACCCACGGCGTGAGCCCGTCCACGGTGTTCCAGGCCTACTACCTGCTCGAGCGCCGCGGGCTGATCCGCGCCCGGCCGCGTTCGGGTTACTTCGTCAACGCCCACGCGCCACGCCCGTTCAATGAACCCCTGGCGTTGGAGCCGCAGGGGGAGTCGACCCATGTCGACGTCAGCGACCTGGTGTTCTCCATCCTCGAGTCGATCAAGGACCCGGGCACGGTGCCGTTCGGCTCAGCCTTCCCCAGCCCGGAACTGTTCCCGCTGCAGCGCCTGTCGCGCTCGCTGGCCAGTGCCAGCCGGGCCATGGACCCGCGCATGGTGGTCACCGATCTGTCGCCGGGCAACCCGCAGCTGCGCCGACAGATCGCCCTGCGCTACATGGTCGGCGGGTTGATGTTGCCCATGGAGGAGCTGCTGATCACCAACGGCGCGCTGGAAGCCTTGAACCTGTGCCTGCAGGCCGTCACCGAGCCGGGCGACCTGGTGGCCATCGAGGCACCGGCGTTCTATGCCTGCCTGCAGGTACTGGAGCGGCTCAAGCTGAAAGCCGTGGAAATCCCGGTGCAGCCGCGCGAAGGCATGGATCTGGCGGTGTTGGCCCAGACCCTGGACAAACACCCGGTCAAGGCCGTGTGGTGCATGACCAATTTCCAGAACCCGGTTGGCGCCAGCATGCCCGAGGCAAAGAAGCAGGCACTGGTCGAACTGCTGCGCCGCCACCAGGTACCGCTGATCGAAGACGACGTCTACGCCGAACTGTACTACGCGCAACAGGCGCCCAAGCCTGCCAAGGCCTTCGACACCCAGGGCCTGGTGATGCACTGCGGCTCGTTCGCCAAGAGCCTGGCACCGGGCTACCGTATCGGCTGGGTGGCTGCAGGGCGCTTCGCACAGAAGATCGAGCGGCTCAAGCTGATGACGTCGCTGTGCGCCTCGATGCCGGCCCAGGCGGCCATCGCCGACTACCTGCAGCACGGGGGCTACGACCGCCACCTGCGCAAGCTGCGTTATGCACTGGAAGGCCAGCAGGCCAACATGCTCGCGGCAATCGCCCGGCACTTTCCGGCGCAGACGCGGGTCAGCCAACCCGCTGGCGGCTATTTCCTGTGGCTGGAACTGCCCGAACAGATGGATGCCCTAAAGCTGTTTCACATGGCGCTGGCACAGGGCATCAGCATCGCCCCGGGGCCGATCTTCTCGCCCACCCGACGCTTCGGCAACTGCATTCGCCTGAACTACGGCAGCCCCTGGAGTGACACCGCGCAAGGCGCCATGGAAACGCTCGGACGGATCATTCGTTCGTTCTGAAAGCAGACGGCCATCGGCGCGACTATATAGTGAAGAGGCCTTGCGCCAATCGCAGAAAATGGAAGCGGTCGGCCAGTTGACCGGGGCATCGCGCACGACTTCAACAACCTGCTGGGCGGCATCCTGACAGCACTCGACATGACCGAGCAACGGCAACAGCAGCACCGCCACCAAGTCGAACACCTGTTGTCACGCCAGCGGGTAGCACCCTGAGTCGCTATGCACCCGTTGCAAGGACAGGCTAAAGTCACGCCAGTCATTTCTGTCGGAAGTCGGCATGCCATCGCCCGATCCAAATACCCTGCATCAGCAAATCCAAGCGCTCCAGCAGCAAAATGCCCTGCTGGAGTCGCGCCTGACCCGCTACCAGGAGCAGGACCAGAACATCTACCGCTTTCTGTTCGACACCATGGACGAAGGCTTCTGCATCATCGAGTTCTTCGACGGCCCGCACGGCCCGCTGAGCGACTACGTGCATGTGCTGGCCAACGCAGCCTATGCCAAGCACGCCGGGATCCCCAATGTAGTCGGGCAGAAATTGCGCGAGATGGTGCCCGATGAAGCGAATGACTGGGTGGCCCGCTACGGTGAGGTATTGCGCACTGGCGAGCCGCTTCAGTTCGAACAGGAACTGGTTGCCACCGGCCATGTACTGTCGGTGATCACCTTCCGCATCGAGCCGCCGGAACGGCGCCAGGTAGCCGTGCTGTTCAAGGACGTGACCGCACGACGCAAGGCAGAACTGGCCCTGCAGCAGCTCAATGAAGAGCTCGAACAGCGAGTCAACGCCGCCCTCGCCGAGCGGCGCCTGTTTGCCGAGCTGGTCGAGCACGCCGTGGTCAACGTCCATGTGGTCGATGCCAACATGCGTTGGCTGGCCGTCAACCGCCAGGCCAAGGCGGATTTCCACACCCTGTACGGCCGCACGCCGGAGGTGGGCGATCACTTGCCGACCCTGATGGCCGGTGCCAGTGCCGATCTCCAGCAGACCCTGGCCATGTGGCGCCGGGCACTGAATGGCGAGCAGTTCACCGAAATTGCCGCCTTCGGCGAAGCGAGCAAGCTGCGCCACTATGACTTGCGCTTCAATGCCCTGCGTGACCAGGATGGCGCAGTGCAAGGCGCCTACCTGTTCGCCTACGAGATCAGTGAACGGGTCAAGGAACAGCAGCGCCTGGCCCAGGCCGAACAAGCGCTACGCCAAGCACAGAAAATGGAAGCCGTGGGCCAGCTCAGCGGCGGCATCGCCCACGATTTCAACAACCTGCTGGGCAGCATCCTCAATGCCCAGGAGCTGATGCAGCAACGCCTTGATCAAGCCCGTTACGATGAACTGCCACCCTTGCTGGAGTTGTCCAGCAGCTCGGCACAGCGGGCCTCTTCGCTGGTGCACCGATTGCTGGCCTTCTCGCGCCAGCAGACCCTGCAGCCCACCGCCACCCAGCTCACGGTGCTGGTGAGCGGCATGGAAGACCTGCTGCGCCGCACCATTGGCCCGGCCATCACGCTGCGCAGCCACGTCGACGCGCCGCTGTGGCCAACCTTCATCGACCCGCCGCAATTGGAAAGCGCCCTGCTCAACCTGTGCATCAATGCCCGTGACGCCATGCAGGGCGCAGGGGCGATCGATATCCACGCAGAGAACATCGTGCTCGACGGCGAGCAGGCGCGGTTGCTGGAACTGCCCTGCGGCGACTACGTGCGCCTGAGCGTGGTCGACAACGGTTGCGGCATGAGCGCGGAGGTGGCGGCCCGTGCCCTGGACCCGTTCTACTCGACCAAGCCCATGGGCCAAGGCACCGGCCTTGGCTTGTCGATGACCTATGGTTTCGTGCGCCAGTCGGGCGGCCAACTGCGCTTGCTGTCGAGCGTTGGCACCGGTACTCGGGTCGAGCTGTATCTGCCGCGCCACTTGCAACAACCCTCAGCGTCGGCGCGCAAATCCGAACCCGTGCAGCTGAACCGCCAGGGCGCCACTGGCCAACGCATCCTGTTGGTGGAAGACCAGGCGGCCCTGCGCCTGGTGGTCGGCGAGGTACTGGAAGAACTGGGTTACCTGGTCGAAGCCTTCGAAAACGCCCCCACCGCCTTGGCCTACCTGCAACACGCCGAACGCCCGGACTTGCTGCTGAGCGACATCGGCCTGCCCGATGGCCCGAACGGCCGCCAGCTGGCCGAGCGTTGCCGCCAGCAGTATCCAGACCTCAAGGTGCTGTTCATCACCGGCTACGATGAAAGCGCGGCGCTCAGCGAAGGCCAATTGCTCAAAGGCACCAGCGTGCTGACCAAACCCTTCGATCTGCTGGCCCTGGCAGAACGCGTTCGCCAACTGCTCGCCGATGAGCTGCCCTGACGGGCAGCCTCAGCGCCCGCCACCCAGGTCGATGAAGCTACCGGTGGAATAGGATGCCTTCTCCGACAACAGCCAGAGAATCGCCTCGGCCACTTCTTCCGGCTGGCCACCACGCCCCATGGGCAGGCCGGCTTCCAGCTTGCTCACCCGATCCGGGTCACCGGACAGGGCATGGAAACCGGTATGTATGTAGCCAGGGCGCACACCATTGACCCGCACGCCCTCGCCCGCGACTTCCTTGGCAAGGCCCAGGGTGAAGGTGTCCAGCGCCCCCTTCGAGGCGGCGTAATCGACATACTCGTTGGGTGAACCCAGGCGCGCGGCGACCGACGACACGTTGACGATCGCACCGCCCTGGCCACCATGCCGGTGGGCCATGCGCAGCAAGGCGTGCTTGGCGCACAGCATCGGGCCGACCACGTTGGTCTTCATCACCTTGAGCAGGCGGAACTCGGACATTTCCTCGACCCGGCTCTGCTGGCCGATGGTGCCCGCGTTGTTGACCAGCGCGGTGACCGGGCCAAGCTGCTGGTCGACGCGGTGGAACAGTTGGATCACCTCGTCCTCGACGCTGGCATCGGCGCGCACGCTGATGGCCTCGGCGCCCAGTGCGCGCACCTGGGCCAGCAGGCTTTCGGCAGCCTGGTCATCGGCGAGGTAGTTGATGCAGATGCGGTAACCCTGATGGGCGGCCAGCAAGGCGGTGGCGGCGCCTATGCCGCGGCTGGCGCCGGTGATGACGATGACTTTCTCCATGGAACTGCCGATCGCTTGGGAAGGGAGCATCGACAATAGGGGAAAAGTTGATGCAGGGGAATAGATCGGATCGGGGCGGATGGTGGCCTGGCTTGGGAGCTAGGGCGGCGCTCGATTTCTGCGCCACCCCCAACTCCCCAGGCGAACCCTCAATGCCCCGTCGACGCCGGCCCCGCCTTGGCGGTGAATGGTGGCCGAGCGAACCAGACCAACAGGATCAGCCCCGCGAACAGCCATGTCATCAGGGTGAAATACTCCACCGTCGACATCATGTAGGCCTGCCGGTTGAGCATCTGCTCCAGCTGCGCGTAGCTCTGCTGGCTGGCGCCGCCCAATTGCTCCAGGGCGTGCCGGGTCGCCGGCTCGTATTCACTGATGTGTTCGCTCAGGTAGGCATGGTGCTGGTCGGCCCGGCGAATCCAGATCCACGTGGTCAGCGACGCGGCAAAACTCCCGCCCAGGGTGCGCAGGAACGTCGCCAGCCCGGAACCGTCGGCGATCTGCTGCGGCGGCAGGTCCGACAGCAGAATGCTCAAGGTCGGCATGAAGAACAGCGCCACGCCAATGCCCATGAACAACTGCACCAGGGCGATGTGCTGGAAATCCACCTCGGTGGTGAAACCGGCCCGCAGGTAGCAGCTACCACCGATCGCCAAAAACGCCAGCCCTGCGAGCACTCGCAAGTCGAAGCGGTGTGCGTACTTGCCCACGAATGGCGACATCAGCACCGGCAGCAGGCCGATCGGTGCGACCGCCAGCCCTGCCCAGGTCGCGGTGTAGCCCATCTGCGTCTGCAGCCATTGCGGCAGCATCAGGTTGATACCGAAGAACCCCGCGTAGCCGCCCACCAGCACCAAGGTGCCGATGCGGAAATTGCGGTGTACGAACAATCTCAGGTTGACCACCGGGTGACGGTCGGTGAGCTCCCAGATGATGAAGATGGCCAGGAACACCACCGAGACCAGGCTGCCGACGATGATGAACGACGACTCGAACCAGTCCAGGTCATTGCCCTTGTCGAGCACCACCTGCAACGCGCCGACGCCGACGATCAAGGTCAGCAGGCCGATGTAGTCCATTGGCTGGCGGCTGGTGACCACTGGCCGGGTGCGCATCTGCTGGCGAACCACGGCGGCGGCGAACAGGCCGATGGGCACGTTGATGAAGAAGATCCACGGCCAGCTGTAGCTGTCAGTTATCCAGCCACCGAGAATCGGCCCGGCAATCGGCGCCACCACCGTGACCATCGCCAGCAACGCCAGGGCCATGCCCCGCTTGGCCGGCGGGTAGACGGCGATCAGCAGGGTCTGGGTCATCGGGTACAGCGGCCCGGCCACTACGCCCTGAAGCACGCGAAAGCCCACCAGCTCCGGCATCGACTGGGCGATCCCGCAGAGAAACGACGCCAGCACGAACAGCAAGGTGGCCCAGATGAACAGCTTGACCTCACCGAAGCGGCGGCTGAGCCAGCCGGTCAGTGGCAAGGCGATGGCGTTGCTCACCGCGAACGAGGTGATGACCCAGGTGCCTTGCTCGTAGCTCACGCCCAGGTTGCCGGAAATGGTCGGCAGCGCCACGTTGGCGATGGTGGTGTCGAGCACCTGCATGAAGGTCGCCAGCGACAGGCCGATGGTGGTCAGCACCAGGCTCGGCGGGGTGAACTGGGCCGAGGCGTTGCCGCTCATCGCTGGGCCGTCTTGCCGGAGGCGCTGTTCTCGTGGATCAGCCGGGCGATCAGTTGGTCGGCCTCGCCCAGCTGGCGGTCATACACCTGGGTGGTGTAGCTGGCCTGCTGCGGCGGCTGCTGGGCCAGGGCCGGGCCGCTCTGGTCATGCAGGTCGACCTCGACCACCGTCGACAGACCGATACGCAGCGGATGATCCTTGAGCTGGTCGGGGCTCAGGTGAATGCGTACGGGCACACGCTGGACGATCTTGATCCAGTTGCCAGTGGCATTCTGTGCCGGCAGCAGGGCGAAGGCGCTGCCGGTACCGGCACCCAGGCTGTCGACCGTGCCGCTGTACTTGACTTCGCCGCCGTACAGGTCGGCGCTGATGTCCACCGCCTGGCCGATGCGCATGTTGCGCAGCTGGGTTTCCTTGAAGTTGGCATCGATCCACACCTCGTCCAGCGGGATCACCGCCATGGTCGCGGTGCCCGGCTGCAGGCGCTGGCCGAGCTGCACGGTGCGTTTGGCCACGTAGCCGGTGACCGGCGCCACCAGCGTGGTGCGAGCGTGGTCGAGATACGCCTGGCGCAGGTCGGCGGCGGCGGCCATGACCTCGGGGTGCGACGACACCACGGTGTCGTCGACCAGCGCGCTGCTGGTGTTCAGTTGCTGGCGGGCGCTGTTGACGGCGGCCTGGGCCACGGTCAGGTCATCGCGGGAATGGGAGACTTCCTCCGCGGCGATCGCGCCGCTGTCAGCCAGCACCTTGCGCCGGTTGTAATTCTGCTGGGCCTTCTGCAACTCGGCCTGACGCGTCTGAAGCTGAGCCTTGAGCGAATCGACGTTGCTGTACAGCCCGCGCACCTGGCGCACGGTACGGGCCAGCTTGGCTTCGGCCGATTGCAGGGCGACTTCGCTGTCGGCCGGGTCGAACTGCAGCAGCACCTGGCCGGCGTGCACCAGGTCACCGTCGTCGGCGCCGATGCTGGTGACGGTGCCGGTGACCTGTGGGGTGATTTCCACCACGTTGCCGTTGACATAGGCATCGTCGGTGCTCTCGTGCCAGCGCCCGACCAGGCTGTACCAGGCCCAGGTGCCCAGGCCTGCGAGCAGCACCAGCAGCAGCAAGCCGAGCAGCCAGACCTTGCGCTTGCGCGACGGTTGCGGTGCGTCGGGGGGAGTTGAAGTGTCTGCGGAGGTGGCCATGGGTATTACCTTGGAAAGAGCGTAACGGGATTCAACGATCGCCGAAGCGGCGTATCGTCAGGGGGTCGCCGGCACCGATGAGAACCTTGGCCAGCAAGCCTTCGAGGGTCTTCAGTTCATCGGGTTGGAGCACGCCGACCAGTTCGTTCATCGCCACCGCGCCGATCTCCGGCAACCGGTCGGCCAGGCGCTGGCCGTCGGCAGTAAGTGCCAGGCGCACCTGGCGGCGGTCATCGGCGCAGCGGTTGCGCAGGATCAGGCCCTTCTGCTCGAGGCGGTCGAGCATGCGGGTCATCGAACCGCTGTCCAGGCCCAGGTAGCGGCACAACTCGGCCGGGGTATCGACCTGGTACTGGGTGGCAATGATCAGCACCTTGAACTGCGCGGCGGTCACGCCCTCTGACTCGAGGTGCCAGTCGAGAATGCGGTCCTTGAGGATCGCCGCGCGGCCCAACAGCATGCCGATGGCGCAGGTCTGGAAGTTTTCCGGGGTGAAGTGGGACATCAGCATGCTCTCGGCAATTGTTTAAAAATATTACTGCCTAGGCAGTGAATGTCAAAGCTTTGATTAGGGGGCTATGTAAAATTTCATGGATTCATCACGATGCCTGTGGGAGCCGGCTTGCCGGCGATGAGGCCAGTGCAGCATCCGACGAAATATATACATAACTGATAGTCATTCGCCATTACCTCGGTTCTCGGGAGCCCCTCGGCGGGGGTAGAATGCGCAAAACCCGGAGCCGCAATGAACCAAGACCGCCTCGATCCCAGCCCAGACGATGCCATTACCGACGCCGCCGCGCACTGGTGCATGCGTCTGCACGCCGACGATTGCACGGCGGTCGAGCGCGAAGTGTTCACCCGTTGGCTGGCCGCCGACCCGCGCCACGCCGACGAGTACCAGGCCATGCTGGAGATCTGGCAGACCGCCGAGCTGCTGCCGCGCTCCGCCACGGTCATCGACCTTGATCCGCCTGCACGGCGCGCACCTGAGCGACGCAACTGGCGCCCGCTGGCGTCGGCCGCGGCGCTTGCCCTGCTCGCCTTGCCCCTGGCGGGTTGGACAGGTTGGGAGCAAGGCTGGCTTCCCAACCGTTACCAGCACTTCAGCGCCACCGACCGCACCCGCAACGTGCAGCTGAGTGACGGCAGCACGGTCGAGCTCAACCTCAACAGCGAACTGACGTACTTCAATTACAAGGATCGGCGCCAGGTCACCCTCAAGCGTGGCGAGGCCTTCTTCAAGGTTCAGCACGACAGTGCTCACCCCTTCATCGTGCGTGCCGGACATGGCCAGACGCGCGTGACGGGCACCCAGTTCAACGTGTGGAAGTACCAGGACCAGGTCAAGGTCACCCTGGTGCAGGGCTCGGTGCTGGTCAGCAGCAATGGCAGCCCTGACGGCTACCGTCTCGGCCCCGGCATGCAGGCCAGTTACCGCACCGGCGACTTCGAGCCGCACCTGGCCCAGAGCGAGGACTATGGCAACAGCCTGGCCTGGCGCAGCGGCAAGCTGGTGCTCGACAACCTCAGCCTGGAGCAGGCGCTGCCGGTCATCAACCGCTACCTCGAGACACCGCTGCTGCTGGCCGATGCCAGGACCGGGCAGATTCGCATCAGCGGCATCTACAACACCCGCGAGGTCGGGCGGCTGGTGGACAACCTGCCCAAGGTCCTGCCGGTCTACCTGACCCGCAGCAAGGACGGCAGCACCGTGCTCAACGGTATCTCGCCGCCGCCCCACAAGGGCTGAAGCCCTACAGCGTCATCGCCGCCAACCAGCCAAAGGCCAGCAATGGCAGGTTGTAGTGCAGGAAGGTCGGCACCACGGTATCCCAGATGTGGTGGTGCTGGCCGTCCACGTTCAGCCCCGAGGTCGGCCCCAGGGTCGAGTCCGATGCTGGCGAACCCGCATCGCCCAGGGCGCCGGCCGTACCGACGATGCACACGGTGGCCAGCGGGTCGAAGCCCAGCTGCACGCACAAGGGCACGAAGATCGCCGCCAGGATCGGCACCGTCGAGAACGACGAACCGATACCCATGGTCACCAGCAGCCCCACCAGCAGCATCAGCAAGGCACCTACGGCTTTGCTGTGGTCTATCCACTGCGCCGAAGCTTCGACCAGGCTGTTCACCTCGCCGGTGGCCTTCATCACATCGGCGAAGCCCGATGCGGCGATCATGATGAAGCCGATCATGGCCATCATCTTCATGCCTTCGGTGAACAGGTCGTCGGTGTCTTTCCAGCGCACGATGCCCGACAGCGAGAAGATCAGGAAACCGACCATGGCGCCGATGATCATCGAGTCCAGCCACAGCTGCACGATGAACGCCGAGGCGATCGCCAGCCCCGCCACCAGCAGGGTCAGCGGGTTGTACTGGACGCTCACCTGCTCCACCTGCTCGATGCGCGCCAGGTCGTAGTCGCGCTTCTTGCGGTAGCTGACAAACACCGCCAGCAGCAGGCCGGCCAGCATGCCCGCTGCCGGAATGGCCATGGCATGGGTGACGTTGACCCCGCTCACGTCGACCCCGGCGCGGGCGACGTTGGCCAGCAGGATCTCGTTGAGGAAGATGTTGCCGAAGCCCACCGGCAGGAACATGTACGGGGTGATCAGGCCGAAGGTGATCACGCAGGCGATCAGCCGTCGATCGATGCGCAGGCGGGTCAGCACGTACAAGAGCGGCGGCACCAGCAGCGGGATGAAGGCGATGTGGATGGGCAGGATATTCTGCGACGACACCGCCACCACCAGCATCAGGCCGATCAGCAGCCATTTGACCCGGCCGCCATTGGCGTGGCCCTGGCGGTCGATCATGCTCAGGGCACGGTCGGCCAGGGCATGGGCCAGGCCGGACTTGGCGATGGCCACGGCAAAGGCGCCAAGCAAGGCATACGACAACGCCACCGTGGCACCGCCACCCAGGCCGCCGTTGAAGGCCTTGAGCGTACCTTCGATACCCAGCCCGCCGACCAGGCCGCCGACCAGCGCGCCGATGATCAGGGCGATCACCACGTGCACCCGGGACAGGCTGAGTATCAGCATGATGCCGACAGCCGCAATCACAGCATTCATGGTTTGGTTTACCTCGTGGCCACAGACAAAAACCGCGCACTCTGCAGCAGTGGGGGGCGGATGTCAAAAGGTGCCATGGTACGGCGTGTTACGCCGTGCGGCGAATTTAAATTGAACGCTTGAATAAAGAAAAACGGAGGCGGGTCGATATAGCGGGAGTGCGCGGGCCTCATCGCCGGCAAGCCGGCTCCCACAGGTTCGGCGCCCATCGCTGTACCGGTGGGAGCCGGCTTGCCGGCGATGAGGCCCGCGCAGGCGACGCTCGATCTCAACTCCCTGAACCCGAGCCAGCCCCCCAGAAATCCCCCAGCCCTGCCAAAAAAAGGGATCGCTCCCCATGCCTTTGCGACAACTGTCCATTCAATGGAAGATCACCCTGCTCGCCGGTCTCTGCCTGGCCAGCATCGTCACCCTGCTCGTCGGCCTCTCCCTTTACCGCATGAGCCACAGCTCGGCGCTGGTCAAGGCCAGCAGCATGCAGATGCTGGGCGAGGCGGCGCAGGCGCGCATCGAGTCGCAAGGTGAAGTGCAGGCCCTGAACATCCGCCGCCAGTTCATGGACGCCTACCAGTACGGCGCCGGCTTTGCCCGCCAGGTGCTGTTCCTGCGTGAACAGGCCGACAAGCGCTTCCTCGACGCCTTCGACCTGCGCGAGGACATGACCCGCCAGGTGCGCGCCGCGCTGCAGGCCAACCCCGACCTGCTCGGCCTGTCGCTGGTGTTCGAACCCAACGCGCTGGACAACAAGGACAGCCTGTTCGTCGACAAGCCGGAGCTTGGCAGCAACGAAACCGGCCGCTTCGCCCTGTACTGGTCGCAACCGCGCGCCGGCCAGCTCACCGCCATGGCCCTGCCCGAGCACGACATGGCCAACACCGAGATCGGCCCCAGCGGCCAGCCCGCCAACACCTGGTGGGAATGCCCGCGCAGCAGCGGCAAGGTCTGCGTGGTGGAGCCCTACTTCTATGACATCGACGGCCAGCGCGTGCTGATGACCAGCATCGTCTTCCCGCTGGCCGTCGACGGCAAGGTCATCGCCACCCTGTCCATCGACATCAACCTCAACAGCCTTCAGGCCCTGAGCCAGGACGCCAGCCGCAGCCTGTACCAGGGCCAGACCACTGTCGGCATCCTCAGCCCGGTGGGCCTGCTGGCCGGCTACAGCGCCGACGCCAGCAAGCTGGCCCAGCGCTTCGACCAGGTCGACCCCGGCCAAGGCGCCGCACTGGTCCGTGCCCTGGCCGATGGCAAGCTGACCGTTCACCATGACCAGCAACGCCTGAAAGTGCTTGCCGCCTTCCAGCCGATCCCCGACGCCAAGCCCTGGGGCGTGCTGCTGGATGTACCGGAAAACGCCCTGACCGGCCCCGCCGAGGCGCTCAAGCAAGAACTGGATGCCTTGAACACCAGCGGCACGCTGCTGGAGCTGGGCCTGGGCCTGGCCGCCGCCATCGCCGGCCTGTTGCTGGTGTGGCTGATGGCCCGCGGCGTAACCCGGCCGATCCTCGGCGTGGCCGCCATGCTCAAGGACATCGCCAGCGGCGAAGGTGACCTGACCCGTCGCCTGACCTACGACAAGCGCGACGAGCTGGGCGAGCTGGCCGGCTGGTTCAACCGCTTCCTGGACAAGCTGCAACCGACCATCGCCGAGGTCAAGCAATCGGTGCAGGCCGCCCGCGGCACCGCCGACCAGAGCTCGACGATCGCCAGCGAAACCAGCGCCGGCATGGAGCAGCAGTATCGCCAGGTCGACCAGGTGGCCACCGCCTCGCACGAAATGAGCGCCACTGCCCAGGATGTCGCCCGCAGCGCCGCACAAGCCGCACAGGCGGCGCGCGAAGCCGACCAGGCCACCCGCGAAGGGCTGCAGGTGATCGACCACACCACCCAGCGTATCGATGCCCTGGCCGCCGACATGAGCCAGGCCATGGCTGAAGTCGAAGGCCTGGCGCAGAACAGCGAGAAGATCGGCTCGGTGCTGGAAGTGATCCGCTCGATCGCCGAGCAGACCAACCTGCTGGCACTCAACGCTGCCATCGAAGCGGCGCGCGCCGGTGAAGCCGGCCGTGGTTTTGCCGTGGTCGCCGATGAAGTGCGCAACCTGGCCCGACGCACCCAGGAGTCGGTGGAAGAGACCCGTCAGGTGATCGAAGCCTTGCAGGCGGGTACCCGAGAGGTGGTCGGCGCCATGGACAACAGCCACCGCCAGGCCCAGGGCGGTGTGCAACAGGTAGGTCAGGCGGTTACCGCACTGCAACGCATCGGCCAGGCTGTCAGCGTGATCACCGACATGAACCTGCAGATCGCCTCGGCCGCCGAGGAGCAGAGCGCGGTGGCCGAGGAGATCAACAGCAACGTCGCTACCATCCGCGATGTCACCGAGTCGCTGTCTGGCCAGGCCAACGAGTCGGCGCGGGTCAGCCAGTCATTGAACAGCCTGGCCAACCAGCAGCAGGCCTTGATGGATCAGTTCCGGGTCTGATCTTCAGGGGCGCAGGCGTCGCCACAGAAGCCGTCGTCCGGCAAGTGGAAGCGCCCTGCCTGGAGGATGCGATCGAGCGCCATCAGGGCGCCCAGCACATTGGGCCGGGCGCCCATGGGCAGGCGATCGCTGTCAGGTAGCGTGGCATCCGCGTAACCCGACTGCATGACCAGCAGGTGGATCTGGTCCGTGTTCAGGTAGAGGTGGTGCTGCTCCATGGCATAGGCCTGGATCAAGGCCAGCGACCCGGCCACCAAAGGGGTGGCGCTGGAAGTGCCGGTGTAGTTGTCGGTGTAGTCCCGATCGTGGCCCTCCCGGTCCTGCAAATCGCCGTAACCCAGTGTCGCCACACTGTCTCCCCAGGCATTGAGCATGCGGTAGCGATAATTGAAGTTGGAATACTGATGCGGCTTGCCATCCCAGGAATGGCAGGCACCCACCAGGATCGCGTCAGCCTCGCCATGGTCCTTGAAGTAGCGAAACTGCGTGAGATCGACACCGTAGTTAGTGGTGGTGCCCACGTTCGGGTCGCCGTTGTAGGTGCCGTTGCAGGCGGCATTGAGCACCACTACGCCGCGTGCGGTCAGTGCACGGGTAAGGTCCCACCAGGGCTTGTCGTGCAATGACGGCAGGAAGGTGCCCATGGCATCGATATTCGCCGTCTGGCGGTTGACGGCGACGATGTCGCCCGGCCTGGCATTGGCCAGCAACTGCTTGAGGTTCTGTACATACCCCCGCGCATCCTTGGCGCGATTGTCATACATGAACAGCTCTGCCGCGTGGCAGACGCCGGTCATGCCGAAACCATTGTCCTGGGCCAGCAGCACTCCTGCCGAGGCAGTGCCATGTTCGGGGTCAGTGTTGACTGTCTGTGGGATGATCTTCAGTCGATTGTTGTCGCGCAGTTCTTCGTGATTGGGGTACAAGCCACTGTCCGAGAAATGCACCCTGGCGCCCCTGCCCTTCACCCCCGCTTCCCAGGCGTTGCGGATATTCAGGCCCTTGTCCCTGGGGCCCGGCGCATTCAGGTAACGCTGCAACGCCTCGAAGTCAGGCGTTGGCTGAGCCTCGTCGTAGGCGTCGTTGCCTGCGGCCACCACCGCACCGGTAATCAGCGTCGCGACTACAGCCGCGATACCCGCTGCCAGCAGATTGGCAGATTCGAGCTGCGTCGGGAGAAACGCAATGCCCTCGACATAGTCCAGCGCCTGCAACTGCCTGATGCCTTCGGCGAAGCTGTCGCTGTCCAGGCTTGCCGGCTGCGCGACCCAGTAATAGTTGGCCAGCACCGCAAAACGCTCATCCTCGCGCTCCTCGGGCTGTAGAAAGGGTTGCAGGTCGGCGACGTTGGCGAGGGGGGACGCCGGCTGGCCCTCCAGGTCGGCCTGGAAACGCGAATGGCCGCCCTCAAGGAACAGCACCATCAACGTGGGGTAACGGTGCCCTTCGGGCAGGGTCGGGATCACGCTCGGTTCTGCCACGGCGCGTTCTTGCCGCGTAGCCAGGGGTACGCTGTCGAGGATACGCCGGGTGAGTTCGGTTTCGCTGACATCGATTACCAGTGGCCCCTCACGCAATACCGCATCGGCGTCGTGCTCCAGGTTCAGCGCCATGATTTCACTGTCGAGCAAAGTGACCAGGGGCGTGATCTCATAAGTGCCCGCCTGCACCTCAGCGCTCAGGGTGGCCGGGCAACCCAGGTTCGCCATGTCGCCACTGTGGGCCTGGGAAGGCACGGTGGCGCCATCGAGGTGCAGCAGGCCAGCGACCGTCCTGCGTTCGAGCAGGTAATGGATCGACTTGACCTTGTGCAGGTCGTCACCGATACAGCGCACGTGGAATTGCCCGTCGAAGGTGAAGTTGCGGTAGTACACGAATTGCAGATCCAGACTCATCGCTTGCTTGCTCCTGCCGTCTCGGCTTGCGGGGGCTGGGAGCCTTGCAGCCCGCCGCTGCGAGGGTCAGAGAGAAACCGTTCCTGCGTAGCCTGCCAGGCAGCTCGAAGCCGTCGTCTACACTTGCCCGTCACCTGGCATGACAACCCGTGAGGTGCAGATGAAGAAAATTCCAACGCTGCTGGCCGGCCTGCTGCTCGCCGTGGGCCTGGCCAGCACCGACAGCGCCGCCTCCGCCGAGCAGCGAGCGCCCATCCACTTTGGCGCCATCAACTGGGAAAGCGGTGCCTTGACCACCGAAATCCTGCGCCTAATCGTCGAGCGCGGTTACGGCTACCCCACCGACACCCTGCCCGGCAGCACCGTCAGCATGGAAGTGGCGTTGGCCCGCAATGATTTGCAAGTGATCGCCGAAGAATGGGCCGGGCGCAGCCCCGCCTGGGTCAAGGCCGAAGCGGCAGGCCAGGTGTACGCCCTGGGCGACACCGTCAAGAGCGCCGAAGAAGGCTGGTGGGTGCCGGCCTACGTGATCAAGGGTGATCCCGCACGCGGCATCGAACCCTCCGCGCCCGAATTGCGCAGTGTCGACGACCTCAAGCGTTACCCCAAGGTATTCAACGACCCCGAAGCCCCTGGCAAGGGACGCTTCCTCAACAGCCCGAGCGGCTGGACCTCGGAAATCGTCAATACCCAGAAACTCAAGGCCTACGGGCTAGATGGCCTGTACAACAATTTCCGAAGTGGCACGGGGGCGGCGCTGGATGCCGAAGTCGACTCGTCCATTCGCCGCGGCAAACCGGTGTTGTTCTACTACTGGAGCCCGACCCCGCTGATCGGCCGCCATGACCTGGTGCGGCTGCAGGAGCCGCCGTTCAATGCCGAGAACTGGGCCACCCTGCTCGATCCGAAGAACCCTGAACCAAAGGGCAGCCAGTCATTGCCGGCGAAATTGTCGATCGGGGTGTCCAAGGCGTTTCGCGACAGCTACCCGGACCTCGTGGCCGTGTTCGAGAAAGTCGACTTGCCTATCGGCCTGCTCAACAAGACCCTGGCACAGATGAGCGAGAAACGCCTGGCGCCCGACAAGGCCGCGCAAGCGTTCCTGCGCGACCATCCTGAAGTGTGGAAGGCTTGGCTGCCGGCCAATGTGGCCGGCAAAGTCGAGGCGAGCCTGTGATCGAGCTTTTTAAGTCGCCTTTTCCTACATCCTTTTCGGAAATTTAGAACTGCTTCGGGAACCACGTCCTCGTTAGTGTTCAGGCTTCAGTGTCCCCATGCCTGATCACAGATTCTACTCGCTGGCCAAGTGCCAACAGCCGGTAGACGAGGACCTCCCATGCATAACCGATCTTTTCCTCCCTTGTCGACAATGCGCAGGTCTGCTCGCGCACCGCTGCTCTGCTACGAGCCCCGCTTCCCGCGCGAGATCGAGGAGGCAGGCCGCGGATGAACAGTTGGCAAGCCATCTTCGACCAATGCGCAGAAAACCGCCGGCTGCTGGACACGGTGCTGAAGCCCGGTGCCGAAGTCACCTGCACCCGCAGCTTCTCCTTCCTGCCCCTGCGCTAC
>Ga0160431_100086_pt1 | contig 72568 bp, 62 predicted proteins | sample HID1971K_E0MG_FD_108212 | JGI IMG/M metagenome (GOLD analysis project Ga0160431, IMG submission 108212) | Enriched millipede-associated microbial communities from UW Madison campus, WI, USA - HID1971K_E0 MG | ecosystem: Host-associated > Arthropoda: Insects > Digestive system > Unclassified ...
CACCAACTTCGACCCGGAAATCAACTTCCGCGAGTTCACCGGGCAAGTATGGAGCTGGCAGAACAGCCAGTGGACCAGCAACACCATGTTCGAAGTCAAGCGTACCGACGACCTGCCGGTGGTCGGCTCGCAGAACCTGTACCTGACCGGTCACGACGAGGTCCACTCGATCTCGAAGAACCTCAACGTACCGAACGTGCGCTTCTGGATGAGCTTCGGCGAACACTACATCAATGTGTTCACCGTGCTGAAGAACCTTGGCCTGCTCTCCGAGCAGCCGGTCAAGACCGCCGAAGGCCTGGAAGTGGTGCCGCTGAAAGTGGTCAAGGCCGTGCTGCCCGACCCGGCCTCCCTGGCCCCCGGCTACACCGGCAAGACCTGCATCGGTGACCTGGTCAAGGGCACCAAGGACGGCCAGCCGCGCGAAGTGTTCATCTACAACGTGGCCGACCACGAAGAAGCCTACGCCGAGACCGACAGCCAGGGCATTTCCTACACCGCCGGTGTACCGCCAGTGGCCGCTGCCCTGCTGGTCGCCCGCGGCGAGTGGGATGCCAAGCGCATGGTCAACGTCGAGGAGCTGCCGGCCGAGCCGTTCCTCAAGGCGCTGGACGTCATGGGCCTGCCGACCCGCGTGAAAGATGAGAAAGGCGATCGTCCCTGGGACGCTGAAGCCTAAGCAGTAGAACGAAGGGGCGCCAGCATGGCGCCCCTTCTGTTTGTCCGCACCGCCCCATCGCCGGCAAGCCGGCTCCCACAGGTGCCGGCGATGGGGCCAATGGCTACTTCCTGGCCTCCAGTATCAGGTTGAACGGCGTCTGCGTCGCCCGCCGGAACCTTGTGAACCCCGCCTCCTCGAACACCGCCCGCAAGCGCGCCTCCCCCGCCTGGGCACCGAGCCCCAGCCCCACTTCCTGGGACAGCGAATTCGGTGTGCAGATGAATGTCGACGCGGCATAGAACAAGCGCCCCACCGGCGTCAGGTTGGCATCCAGCGAATCCTCTGCATAAGGCTCCACCAGCATCACCGTACCGTCGGCCTTCAGCGCCCGGTAGGCATGCCGCGCAGCACCCACCGGGTCGCCCATGTCGTGCAGGCAATCGAAGAAGCACACCAGGTCGTGGTCATGCCCCGGGTAATCCTTGGCCGAGGCCTGCTGGAAACTTACGCGCCCATCCAGCCCAGCCTCACGCGAGCGCTCGCTGGCCGTGGCGATCGAGGGCGCATGATAGTCATAGCCGATGAATGTGGACGCAGGAAACGCCTGGGCCATGACCAGGGTCGAGGCGCCATGTCCGCAGCCGACATCAGCCACCTTGGCCCCGGCCTGCAACTTGCCCACCACACCCTCGAGCGTCGGCAGCCACTCGGCCACCAGGAAGGTCCGGTAACCCGGCCTGAAGAACCGCTCGGTACCACTGAACATGCACGGATGATGGTCGCCCCAGGCCAGGCCGCCGTCGCCGCGCATGGCGGCCACCAGCTTGTCCTTGTCATGGAACAGCGCCGCCACCACCGCCGCGCCACCGGCCATGTAGGCCGGCGAGTCTTCCAGCGCCAGGGCCATGGCCTGCTCCTCGGGCAGCACGAAACTGCCCTTGTCGTGGGACATGTAGCCGGACGCCGCCTGGGCATTGAGCCACTCGCGCACCAGTCGTGGGTGGCAACCGGTCTTGGCCGCCAGCGCCTCTGGCGTAGTCGGCTGACTGTCGGCCATGGCCCGATAGAGCCCCAGTTCGTCACCGAGAATGACATTGGCCAAGGTTGCCGCCGCGCCCATGTCGCCCACCAGCTTGCCCATGAATTCGTGAAGCCTTGCCTCGTCCATGACCTGCCCTCCTCTGCAAGAAGGCCACCGTCGACGAGGGAGTCCGGTCCGGGGGGCGGTGGTCATTGGAATGGATGGTTATGCCTCGTCGTAAAGTCTAGCCCTTGGACTCCCATCCAAGGTTGTTGGTCGATCAGGGCAGGCGACTGCGGCGCTCAAGCCAATCATCGCCGCGCATATTTTTCACATCCACTTCACTTCAGTGCCACAACCACAAGGCTATGGTGCCGGCCAGTTTCGGGTGAAAAGCCATGCGCGCCCCCGTTGAGCCCGAGTCCTGGAGTGCCAGCATGCTTGAGAATGTGATCAATATCCGCCTGCGTCCCGTGCGTGTCGGGCGCAAGCGCTTGCCCTGGCTGCTGGGTGTGCTGCTCGCGTTACTGCTGCTTGGCCTGTGGCAGGTATCCCGTACCCAGGTCAGCAACCTGGGCAGTGTGCAACAGATGCACGAGCACGGCGTCTACAGCGCCTGGGCCAAAGGCGAAGTGATGGTCCTGGTTCGCCATGCCGAGCGCTGCGACCGCTCCAACCATGCCTGCCTCGGCGACCCCAGCGGCATCACCGTCGACGGCAGCCGCGCGGCGATGGCGGTGGGCGACGGCATTCGCCGCCTCGGGCTGGGCACTGCCGAGATGCTCAGCAGCCCGGAAGTACGCACCCGGCAGACGGCGTCGTTCGTCTTTGGCAAAGCCATCGAGACCCAGGACTGGCTGATGCAATGCGACAGTTCATTCGCCGACGCGGCATTCGCCCACAAGCGCGACGGCCGTAACCTGATCCTGATCACCCACAACGGCTGCATCGACCAACTGCAGCGGCAGCTGCACGTGCCCGGTGGCCAGCGCGACAGCGGCTATGCCAGCGCGCTGCTGGTTTCCAAGGGCCGCGATGGCCAGCCCCATATCCTGGGCCAGATCAACGCCAAACAATGGCGCGCTCTGCTCGCCAGCACAGGGAAGTAACCATGCCGACTACTGCACGTACCTCGTTCTATATCAATAACCTGCTGCTGCCGCTGGTGCTGGCGCTGATCGTCTTCCTGCTGTTCGACCTCACCGAGCTGGACCGCTGGATCAGCAACCTGCTGATCGACCCGGCCACTGGCAGTTTCCCGCTGCTGCATGACCATTGGTTCGAGAAAGTCACCCACAAGTGGCCGCGCATTCTGCCGGACTGGACCGGCGAGCTGGCCGTAATCGGCTCGCTGCTGTCGTTCTTGTGGCCGCGCCTGCAGCACCACCCGGACGCGTGGGTGACCCGGCTGCTCGACAGCGCCAGGATCAGCCCGGTACTGCGCTTCACCACCCGGCATCGTCGCGACTTGCTGTTCATCGTGGTCGCCTTCGCCTTGAGCACCACGGTCATCCACTACCTGAAAAGCCATACCAGCGTGTACTGCCCCGTGGAAACCACCCTGTACGGCGGTCACGAACTGCGCAAGGAGTGGTACGAGAACTTCACCCTGCTGAGCAAGGCGGGCGATGGTCGCTGCTGGCCCGGCGGCCATGCTTCCAGTGGCTTCACCTTGCTGGCCCTGTACTTCGTGGCCCTGCGCCACCGCTGGCAGCATGCACGCAAGCTGCTGGTGGCGATCCTGCTGATCGGATTCGTCTACGGCACTACCCGGGTGCTGCAAGGCTGGCACTACATGTCGCATACCTTCTGGGCCGGGATATTCGTCTGGCTCACAAGCTGGGCAACGGCGCTGCTGTTCTACGGCAGGCAAGAATTGCAAGGCGCCGAGCAAGCCGCTCCGGGCAATCCTGCAGCGGACGCCTATGCTTGAGCTGTCCCACTGCACTGGAGCGTGCAATGCCCAACTGCGAAACCGCCCTGCTGCACAGCTGGCAGCACAACGCACAGGCCTGGATCGAAGCCGTGCGCAGCGGCGCCATCGAGAGCCGCCGTCAGGTGACCGACCAGGCCATCCTGCTGGCCATCCTTGGCCGCCAACCCGAGCGGGTGCTTGACCTGGGTTGTGGTGAAGGCTGGTTGCTGCGTGCACTGGCCGACCGTGGCATCGATGCCACGGGTGTGGATGGCGACGCAGCCCTGGTCGCGGCAGCGCGAGCGGCCGGCTCGACGCAGGTGCATCGGGCCAGCTATGAGCAGCTGGTTGAAAGTGCGGTGAACGTTGGCACGGGTTATGACCTGATATGCGCCAACTTCGCCTTGCTGCAGCAGGACATCATTCCCTTGCTGATCGCCATGAAAGCGCTCCTGGTAGCGGATGGCGCGCTGCTGATCCAGACCCTGCACCCCTGGAGTGTGGCGAACGGGGATTATCAGGATGGCTGGCGTGAAGAGTCGTTCGCAGGGTTTTCTGGCAACTGGCGTCCGATGCCCTGGTATTTCCGCACCTTGGCCAGTTGGCTCAACGCGCTGGACATGGCGGGCTTCAGGCTGCTGAGCCTGCAGGAACCGCAACATCCGCAAAGCGCCGTGCCACAGTCGCTGTTGGTGCTGGCTCGATAGCCAGCGTCCCTGCACGAACCTTCTTGATATTGCCCCAGGCATCCCGCTAGCCTGCGTTTCCCTTCCCCGGACGGCCCCCCCATGCACCCGCGCGACCTTGCCGCCTACCTGTTCCTCGCTGTCGCCTGGGGCTTTTCCTTCCTGGTGGTGCTCAAGGTGGTACATGCCTTCGGCTGGGCCGGGGCGGTGAGTTTTCGCTCGCTGATCGCCGGCAGCACGCTGGCGGTACTGGGTGCCGTGCTCGGCCGCCGGTTGAAACTGCGTCCCTTGCTCAGACCCTTGACGGTCGTCGGCGCCACCACCGTCGCCGGGCAACTGATCGGCCTGTCCTATGCCACGCCCCTGATCGGTACGGCCATGGCCGCAATCCTCATCGCCACCATCCCGCTGTTCTCGATGATCATCGGCCGAGCCTGGGGCATGGAAAAGATCACCCCGCAGGGCATGGCCGGGTTGTTGATGGGCCTGGCGGGCATCGTGATGCTGGTGGGCTTCCCGGCCCAGCCGGTGAATGAAGCCTTCATCCACGGCTGCATCGCTTCGGTGTTCGGCTGCGTGTGCGCCGCCTTCGGCAGCAACTACGCCAGCCTGCACCTGCGCGGGCAAGACCCCTGGACAGTGACCGGGGGCGCCTTCCTGGTCGGCGGCGTGTTGACCCTGCCCCTGTTGCTGGCGGTGCCGGTGCCGACCGTGCCGCAAGCCAGCGACTGGCTCTATCTGCTGCTGAGCGGTTGCGTGATGAGTGCCACCACCTATGTGCTGTATTTCGGCCTGGTGGCCCGTATCGGTGCCACCCGCGCCATCAGCGTCGAGTTCGTCGTGACGCTGGTGGCCGTGCTGATCGGCGCATTGTTCCTGAACGAGGCGTTGAGCCTCATGCAGGCGGCGGGCGGTGTGGTGATCCTGCTGGGCTGCATGCTGGTGCTGGGGCTGTTGCCAAGACGCAGACGCCGTTTGCCCAGTTAGCGCTGGGCGGTGCTTTGCTCAGGCGGTGGGGACAGTTGCAACACGCGGTTGCGCCCCCCTTCGGCCAGCAGGTAACCGCCCTTGCCGTCAGGCGTGATGGCCTGGGGCGCCTTGAGGAAGGTCAACACGGTATGCTGGCTGCCGTCGGCATCAACGCGCAGCAGGCGGGCACGGTGCGTGTTGTCTTCACTGATCCACAGGCCGCGCTGGTCGCACAGCAGGAAGGTGGGGTTGCGCAGGCCCTCGACCACCACCGGGTCCTTGCCGTCCTCGGTCAACGCACGCACCTTGCCGGTGGCTTTCTCGGTGTAGAGCAGTCGGCCATCGGTGCAACGGGTCAGGCCCTCGGTTTCGGTCAAGTTCGAGCGCAACACCTCGAGCTGGCCGCTGGCCCACTGGTAGCGCATCAGCCGGCCATTGCCCTTGCGGTCCTCGATGGCGTAGAGATAGTCGCCATCATTCCACAGCCCCTGCACGCTGTCGCCATCGAACAGGTGGGTGACCTGGCCGTCGCGCGACAAGCTGACCGGCGCACTGCCGCCTTCCTGGCTGAACACCCAGCCACCCTCGGCGGCAGCCATGCCGTCGGGCTTGGACAGCTTGTCGATCAGCACCACACGCTCGCCCTGGGCAGTGATCTTGAGGATGCTGCCACGGCCATCGTCCAGCTCGCGGCTGACCAGCAGGCTGCCGTCGGCCTGGAGCAGCAGTGAGGCGGCCTTGGCCACATCACGGTGCAGCACATCGACGTCCCAGCCACCGCTGGCCTGGACCGGATAGAAGCTTTGCCAGGCGAAAAAACCGAGAGTGGCAGTGAGCACCGCAGCGGTGGTGGTCAGGGCGATGCGGGTGCCGCGCTGGCGCAGAATGGGCATGGCTCGAGGGCTCTTGAAAAGAGGTGAGGATCCTAGCAAGGGGATGTGAAAAAATTGTCAAATGAACAGCACCCTCAACCCGTTCAGATACGGCAACGTTGATCGCCCCCCTCCCTAGACCTGTACATCCGCATTCAGTAAACAAATACCGGGTATTTCAACATTTAATTTGTGGATGCCACGGACTGCCCCATATGCTGTCCGTACATCCCCTGCACGCACCGGCCGGTGCGGTTCACGGCACGGGGAGAGAACAACAAGTCGAGACCGTTCATGTCGAATCACTCCTACTTCGCCCCCCACGGTGGGCACCCGGCTCAAACCGAGCTGCTGACTGACCGTGCCATGTTCACCGAAGCCTATGCCGTCATCCCCAAGGGCGTGATGCGTGACATCGTCACCAGCCACCTGCCGTTCTGGGACAAGATGCGCATGTGGGTCATCGCCCGCCCACTGACCGGTTTTGCCGAAACCTTCTCCCAGTACATCGTCGAACTGGCCCCGGAAGGCGGCAGCGAGCGCCCTGAGCTGGACCCTAACGCAGAAGCCGTGGTGTTCATCGTCGAAGGCGAGCTGGACATCACCGTCGAAGGCAAGAACCACACCCTGGTCCCTGGTGGCTACGCCTTCTTGGCCCCGGGCGCCGAGTGGAGCCTGCGCAACAACAGCAAGTCCAACGTCACCTTCCACTGGCTGCGCAAGCACTACCAGAAGGTCGAAGGCCTGGATATCCCTGAGTCGTTCGTCACCCACCGCGACAACGCCACCGTCATCGAGATGCCGGGCACCGAAGGCCGCTGGAAAACCACCCGTTTCGTCGACATGGCCGACATGCGCCACGACATGCACGTCAACATCGTCACTTTCCAGCCGGGCGGTGTGATCCCGTTCGCTGAAACCCACGTCATGGAACACGGCCTGTACGTGCTGGAAGGCAAGGCGGTGTACCGCCTGAACCAGGACTGGGTTGAAGTGGAAGCCGGCGACTTCATGTGGCTGCGTGCCTTCTGCCCGCAAGCCTGCTACGCCGGCGGCCCAGGCAACTTCAGCTACCTGCTGTACAAGGACGTCAACCGCCACGTGCACCTGACGCTCAACCCGCAGCGCTGATCCCAGGCTGTCGAAGAAGCCCGCCTTTCTGGCGGGCTTTTTATTTGCCGCGCATACTGCTGGTTCCCCTTTTGCGCGGTACACGCCATGAACCGCTGCCTGCTGCTTGCCGCCCTGCTGCTGGGCACCAACGCCCTGGCCGACGATGGCTGGACCCTGGCCTACGACCGCGAGGGTATTCGCGTCTACCTCAGTGGCGTCACGGATTCCCCCTACCAGCAGTTTCGCGGCGTCAGCACCATCAAAGCCAGCGTGCGCACACTGGTCGACCTGCAGGAGAACCTGCGGGTCGCCTGCAAATGGCTGTATGCCTGCGACCAGATGCGTCTGGTCGACGTCGAGGGCGACAGCACCTGGGTCTACCTGACCACCAACCTGCCTTGGCCGACACTGCCGCGCGACATCATTCTCAAGGTCACCAGCGAGCGCCTGGACGACGGCACGCTGGTGCGGCACCTGAGCGCCGAGCCCGGCAAGCTGCCCGAAGAGCCGGGGCTGATTCGGGTGCAGCGCCTACGCGGTGAGTGGATCATGAAGCCGCTGGGCGAGCGGGAAACCGAAGTCACCTACCAGTTGCAGGCAGACCCTGCCGGCGACGTGCCTGGCTGGCTGGCCAATCGCTTCGTGGTCGATGCGCCCGTGGTGACCCTGCGCACCTTGCGTGCGGTTGCCGAACGCCAGCCCTGAGGCCTATCGCCCTCGTCATTTTTCTGCCACTGTCAGCGCGCGACGCCTCCCTGCGCGCCGCGCCTTGCCAGGACGTCGCATGAAAACACAACAAAACGGCAACAAGCACAAGGGTTATCGGCGGATCATTCCTTCCATGACCGCGCTGCTGGAATTCGAGGCGGTAGCGCGCCACGGCAGCTTTACCCTGGCCGCCCAGGAGCTGGGCGTGACCCAGGCAGCGGTGAGCAAGCAGGTTCGACAACTTGAGGAAAACATCAGCGCGCAGTTGTTCCAGCGCCTGCACCGCAGCATCCGCCTGACCTGCGAGGGGCAGGCCCTGTTCGCTGTGGTTTCCGATTCACTGCAGAAGATCGCCTCGGTGTTCGACCGCCTCGGCGAAGAGGGCGAGGAGCAGGAACTGGTGCTCAGCACCACCGCCACCTTCTCCCAGTTGCGGGTCATGCCGCGCCTGGGCACGCTGCGCGCCGCCCTGCCCCACGTGCGCCTGCGCATGGCCGTGAGACCACTGCAACGGTATTGGGGTTGGTGGAGTGGTTGCGCAGTTAGCCAAGTGCTGACTGAGGCGGCTCCATCGCCGGCAAGCCGGCTCCCACAGCGATAGCACAACACTCAAGGGCAGTGTGATACCTGTGGGAGCCGGCTTGCCGGCGATTGGGCCAATGGCATCTGTCGCGTCTACTGAACCACCCCACAGGCCACACGGGCACCACCACCGCCCAATTTCTCTGGATGGTCGCTGTGATTATCGCCACCGGCATGCACCATCAGTGCATGGCCCTTGAAGTCTTCTGCCTTCAGGCGTGGCGCCAGTACCGGATAGGTGGCCTTGCCGTCGGCGCCCACATACAGCGCCGGAAGGTCGCCCCGGTGGCCGCTGTCGTCATAGGGGCCCTTGTGCGCATTGGTGGAATCCGGATCCCAGTGCCCACCCGCCGCGCCCGCAGGCACCGGCTTGCCGTTTTCCTGGGCCGGTGCACAGGAAGGGTTTTGGTGCAGGTGGAAACCGTGCACGCCCGCAGGCAAGTCCTTGAGGTCGGGGGTGAGCACGGTACCGTACTGGTTTTGCTCGATGCTGACGGTGCCGATCGACTTGCCCGGCCCATCGGCTCCTGCCAGCTTGAGCTCCACCGTCTGCGCGGCCTGGGCAAGACCGGCCGAGGCCAGCAAGGCGGTGAACAGCGCTGCTTTCATATCGTTCTCCATGATGGCTATGACACGGGCGTTGCTACCCGCATAAGGGGTGGGACTGCCCAAGCCGCCAGATATTCCATCCAGCCACAGACTGAAACACAATGCTGCTTCGTTCGCTCAACCCTGGAGCCTGCCGCGTGTCCCTCAAAGCCCTGCGCACCCTGGTGACCATCGCCCGCCATGGCACCTTCGCCCGCGCCGCCGACCTGCTCAGCCTCACCCCATCGGCAGTGAGCCTGCACATCAGGACCCTGGAAGACGAACTGCAGGTCGTGTTGTTCGACCGCAGCCGGCGCCAGGTGGTGCTGACCGAAGCCGGACAGCTGGCGGTGGTGCGTGCCGAGGCCATCCTGGCAGGGTATGACGAACTGGCCGACGCCCTCGCCAGTGGCCCGAGCCTGCGTGGCCGCCTGCGGCTCGGGGCGATACACACGGTGCTCGCCCGCCGCCTGCCAAAGGCTCTGGTGTGGATCAAGGCACACCACCCGGACCTGCACATCAGTGTCGCCTCAGGGATGTCAGCGGAACTGGCACGGCGCGTCGAGGATGGCGAGCTGGATGCGGCAATCACCACCGAGCCGGTCAGCCCCCACCCGCAGAACCTCATCTACACACCGCTGTTCGAGGACAGTTTCTGGGCCATCGCCAGCCCGACGCTGGCCGGGCAGAGCCTGACACAGTTGCTGGCCAGCCAACCGTTCCTGCGTTTCGACAAGCGCGCCTGGGCGGGCCGGCAGATCGAGCAGGAACTGCGCCGGCAACACCTGCAAGTCAGCGAGCAGATGGAGCTGGACAGCCAGGAAGCACTGGCGAGCATGGCAGTGATGGGGCTGGGGGTGGCGATCATACCCATGGCGGATGACGATCTGCAGCGGCTGCCACCTGCGACGTGCCTGCCCTTCGGCGAGCCGCAGCTGAAACGGCAGGTGGTGCTGCTGGAGCATGAGAAAAGCCAGCGGCGGCATCTGAGCGCAGTCGTGATAAAAGCACTGGCCGCTGTTCATCCCCATAATTGAAAACGGTACATACCCTGTGGGAGCCGGCTTGCCGGCGATGGGGCCCGGACACGCTGTCCAGGTCTGCCTGACCCGGCCTCATCGCTGGCAAGCCAGTTCCCACAGGAATTGGCGCAAGCAGCAACAGTCAAGTTTTTCTCAATGGTCGCTACAGAATTACGCGTTTTTCTTGATCAGTCCGCCACGCTAACCTGTGCCCGTACCCGACCACGGAACGCCTGCCATGCTCCACCTGCTGCTCACCACCCTGGTGCCCATCATCTTGCTGATCGCCTTGGGCACCCTTCTGCGCATCCGCGGCTTTCTCGCCGAAAGCTTCTGGCCAGGCGCCGAGCGGCTGAGCTACTACGTGCTGCTGCCGTCGCTGTTCCTCCATGGCCTGGCCACCGCCAACCTCGATGGCGTACCGGTGCTGGGCATGGTGGGTGTACTGATGCTCTCGACCTTGCTCGGCGCCGTGCTGCTGATGCTCTATCAAGGCGCGGTGAACCACGACGGCGCCGACTTCACCTCGGTGTTCCAAGGGGGCGTGCGCTTCAACAACTACATCGGTGCCACCCTGGCTGCCGGCATCTACGGCAGCGCCGGGATCGCCCTGGCAGCAGTGGCCAACGCCGCCATCGTGCCCTTGGTCAACCTGCTCTGCGTGCTGGTGTTCGCGCGCTTCAGCGCCCGCCACAGCTCACCGGCCACGGTGTTGCGGGCGATTTTCGCCAACCCGCTGATCGTCGGCTGCGCCGGCGGGTTGCTGCTGCGGGTCACCGGCCTGGGCCTGCCTGCAGGCCTCGAACCAACGGTCAAGGCCCTGGGCCAGGCCGCCCTGCCCCTGGGCCTTCTGTGCGTCGGCGCGGCGTTGGGGGGCGCCAGCCTTGGCCAGCAGGTACGCCCGCTGATGGCGGCGTCGACGTTCAAGTTCCTGGTCATGCCACTGACCACCTGGGGCCTGTGTCGCCTGCTTGGCCTCGGTGGCCAGGCAGCAGTGGTAGCGGTGCTGTTCCAAGCGCTGCCGACGGCGTCATCGTCCTATGTCATGGCGCGGCAGATGGGCGGCAACGCCCCACTGATGGCCACCATCATCGCCTTGCAGACCGTCGCGGCCGCCGTGACCCTGCCATTGGTACTAATGCTTACGCTCAAATGATGGCTTTTGGCTAGACTGTGATGCACCACACCCTTCGGAAGCTCGACCATGCGCTGCTCGTGGATGCTGATCGGATTGACCGCGGCCCTGCTCGCAGGCCCTCTGCAAGCCGTCGAGCCGGCCAAGGCCGCCGTGGCCGAGGACAAGGCCGAAGTGCTGGAGGAAAAGGTCGTCAAGGATGCGCCACCGCCGAAAAAGGCCGAAACCCTGACGCCCGGCGAGGTCAAGGCGGTCGACCCGGCCGGCCAGGCGCCCATGGATGACAGCATCACCTGCCTGGCCCGCACCATCTACTGGGAAGCCAAGGGCGCGGATGCCAAGGACATGAGTGCGGTGGCCAGCGTGGTGCTCAACCGCCTGGGCCATGAAGGCTTCCCGGACACCATCTGCGGGGTGGTCAAGCAGGGTGTCGAAAGCAAGTCCTGCCAGTTTTCCTGGTGGTGTGACGGGCGCTCTGACCAGGTCGAGGAGGCCCAGCGCTATGACATCGCCAAGGAGATCGCGCGCAAGGCCCTCAACCAGCAGCTCAAGGACTCGACGGGAGGCGCGCTGTACTTCCATGACCGCAACGTGCACCCGGACTGGGCCAAGGCCTATCGCAAGACGGCCGAGACCCGGCATTTCCTGTTCTACAAGCCCAACCAGGCACTGGCGCGCTGAGCCCCCTCCCGATCAGAAATCGATCGTTCCGGAGAACTTCACCAGGCGCGGATCGCCCTGGGTCAGGTAACCACCATTGGCCGAAGCCCAGTAGTTCTTGTCGGTGAGGTTTTCCACGTTCATGCGCAGGGTGACTTCCTTCTCCTGCACCTTGAAGCGATAGCGCGCGCCCACATCGAAGCGGTTCCAGGTCGGCAGGCTCAACGTATTGGACGGGTTGGCGTATTGCCCGCCGGTGCGCAGCATGCGGGCGTTCAATGCCACACCTTCGAGCCCAGGCACATCCCAATCAACGCTGGCATTGAGCTGGAAGGTCGGCACTCCGACGGCATGATTGCCATCGTTGGCGCCGTTCTGCGTCTTCTTCAGTTCGCTGTCCATGCGCGTGCCGCCCGCCATCAGGCGCAGGCCCCGCAGCGGCTCGCCGAAGACGCTGAGCTCGATGCCCTTGTTGACCTGCTCACCGTCCTGGACGAACACATTGCCCTCCACGAAACCGTCAGTAGGTCGTTCAATGCGGAACGCGGCGAGGTTGGCGCCGAAGGTCTGGTAGTCAAGCTTGATCCCCGCCTCCACCTGTTTGGTCTTGGCCGGCGGGAACACCTCGCCGGCGTTGACCACCTGCCCCGACGCCGTCGCCCCCTGGGCCAGGCCTTCGATGCGGTTGGCATACAGCGAGATCGACGGGTTGACCTTGTAGACGATGCCGTACACGGGCGTGGTGACCGACTCGTCGTAGAAGGCGTTGCGGCCCAGGTCCGGGCCTTCGCCGTCGTAGGCATAGCCCTCGACGCGCAATTGCTGGCGACGTACCCCGGCAGTGAGCAGCAAGGTGTCGTCGAACAGGCCCACGGTGTCGGACACGGCGATGCTGCGGTTGCGGGTCTTGCCGGTCACGCCGGGGTCGTCCAGCTTGCCACCGGTGAAGGTCGGCGTGGTCGGCTTGGGCAGCGGGTCGGTGTGGTAGATGTTGGTGGCTTGCGAGTTGTAGAAGACGAAAGCGTTTTCCTGCTGGGTCCAGATCGTGGCTGCGCCGATGTTCAGCTGATGACTGACCGGGCCCGTCTGGAAGCGGCCGTTGATGCCGCCCATGAACGTCGTGTTGTCCTCGTTGTGCGGAATTTCCGAGCCGCCAATGGTGGCCGCGCCGGTTGCCGCATTGGTGAGGATGGGCGTGCCGTAGAAACCGTTCTCGCGCGTGTGCTTGACACCGCCTGCCAGGTAGCCGCTCCAGTTGTCGTTGAAATCGTAGTCGCCGCGGACCATGCCGAAGGTGTCCTCGGTCTCGGTCCACGACCAGTCCTGCCCGTAGTTGTGATCGGCGTCCGGCGCGTGAGGGATATCGGTCAGCCCGGCGCCCAGGCGTACCGAGTTGCGCATGTGGTTGACCCGCTGCTTCTGGTAGCCGATGTCGGTGGACAGGCGAAACCGGTCGCCGCGGTAGTCGAGGCCGACGATGAACAGCTTGCTGCGCTGGTCCTGGTCGTCGACCGCCGTTTCACCTTCGCGCTGCGAGAGGTTCAGGCGCACGCCAAAGCGATTGTCCTCGCCAAAGCGCTGGCCGAGGTCCAGGTGTTCACCGAGGCGGCCATCGGTGCTGATGTCCTGGGTGTAGCGGCGGGTCGGCGTATCACCGGCGCGCTTGGGCTGCAGGTTGACGTTGCCGCCCAGGCCCGTGCCGGTGGGGCTGGCGCCATTGAGGAAGGCATTGGGGCCCTTGAGCACCTCGACCCGCTCCACCGCATCGGTGGAAATCATCTGCCGTGGCAACACCCCGTACAGGCCGTTGAAGGCCACATCGTCACCATTGAGCGGCAGGCCACGGATGACGAAGACCTGCGCCTGGTTGCCGAAGCCGAACGACTGGCGCACCGAGGGGTCGTTGAGCAGCACGTCGCCGATGTCTTCGGCCTGCTGGTCCTCGATCAGCTGCGAGGTGTAGCTGGTCATGGTGAAAGGCACATCCATCATGTCCTGGTTGCCCAGCACCCCCATCTGCCCGCCGCGCGCGACCTGGCCACCGGCAAAGGCCTCGGGTGGTTCGCCCTTGGCCTGGGCGGCCTGGGCATTGACGGCGGTGGCATCGAGTTCGATGGCGCCGTCGGCCGCCTGGGCGCCAACGGCAACGGAACAGCAAGCAACAAAGAAGGTCGACCGATAGGAAGGGAAGCGTGCCATGCAAGGCTCCGGTGTGATCAGTGAAGCCTCCCTGGCAAAGTCAATCATTCGTAATTGCGTATAATTTTTACCTGATATTACGAATTATTTCTATCAATTGTGCACTTTTCTGGCGACCCGTGGTCTACCCCCTCTTTTGCCGCCTGCAACCCCTTGCAGGCGTTTACCTCGCGATGCACGATTCCGGGCCAAAAACCCTGGTCTTGTGTAGGATGAGCAGCGCACACCAAGACGCTGCCAGTCACAGGGAGATCCACATGCGCGTCCTGTCATCCGTTGCAGCCTTGTCGCTGGGCCTGTTCGTCACGACCGGGAGCCTGGCCGCCACTGGCGAAGAGGCGCAGCTGATCGAGTCGATCAACGTCTACCGCAGCCAGGCCCAGCCCTGTGGCGGAGAGGCATCGCTGGAGTTGCCACCGCTCAACAGCGACACTCGCCTGGCCCTGTCGCCGGAGGGTACCCGCGACCTGCAGCAGGCCATGACCCGCGCTGCCTACCCCATGGTCAATGTCCAGGCCATCAGCCTGTCCGGCCCACGCGACGCCCGCGCCGCGATGCACGCCATCGAAGAGAGCTTCTGCCAGGTCGTGCTCGACCCGCAGTTCGTCGATATCGGCGTCAGCCAGGAGGGCCGCGATTGGCGCATCGTCCTGGCCCGCCCCTTGCTGAGCGGCCGCCTGGGCGACTGGCAGGCCGAGGGGCAGAAGCTGATGCAGGCCATCAACGTTGCACGCAAGGCGCCGCGTCAATGCGGTGGCCAGCCGTTCGCCGCCGCGCCGGCGCTGAGCTGGAGCACCGCCCTGGCCGGCGTCGCGGCCAGCCACACGCGGGCCATGGCCAACCAGAACTTCTTCGACCACATCGACCGTGACGGCCGTACCCCGGGCGACCGTGCGGAGCTTGCGGGATACCTGTACCAACAGATAGGCGAAAACATCGCCGCCGGGCGTGACACCGCGCAAAAGGTGGTGGACGGCTGGCTGGCCAGCCCCGGGCATTGCGCCACACTGATGAACCCGGATTTCCGCGAACTGGGCGCCGCCTATGCCGTGGACCCGAAGAGCGATGCCGGCATCTACTGGACGGGGCTGTTTGGTACGCCGCAGTGAGCAATGACCAGCACGCCGCGTAGGCGCGATCCCTGTGGGAGCCGGCTTGCCGGCGATGAGGTCGCAGCAGGCAAAACCGGCTTGTGCCCTATCGCCGGCAAGCCGGCTCCCACACAGACCGCGCTATTTCAGTCCCTCACACCGCGCTTCGACGCAATGCCAGCGCCGTGCAGCCAAAGCGCCGGCGTACGCACCGCCCCAGGTAACTGGCATCGCCCAGCCCCACCTCATCGGCAATCTGCCCCAGGCTGTGGCTGGAATTGAGCAACCGCCAGCGCGCCTGCTGCAGGCGCATTTCCTGCCACCAGGCCTTGGCACTCATGCCATGGCTGGCTTGGAACTGCCGGTCCAGCTGGCGCCGACTGATGCCCAGCTCCAGCGCGAGCTGCTCGATGGAAGTGCGCGCCGCCAGATGGTGACGCATCAGCGCCAGGGCACGTTGGACCTGACGCCCCTGCCCTGCACCGGCCTCCAGCGAACGCAACGCATGGCGGCTGTCCCGGGATTCGTCCACCAGCATGTCGGCCAGGCCCTTGAGGGCACGTGCGCGCCCACAGTTGCGTGACAGCAGCTCCACCGCCAGGTCGATGGCGGCGGTACCGCCCGCACAGGTGATGCGCGCGCCGTCGATGCAATACAACTGCTCGGACAGTACCTGAAGATGAGGGAAGCTTGCCCGGAACTCGGCTTCATGGCGCCAGTGCACCACCACTTTATGCCCATCGAGCAAGCCACAGGCTGCCAGCAGGAACGCGGCATTGTCGATGCCGACCAGCTTCACGCCTGCCCGGGCTGCACGTTTGAGCAGGCTCTTGTAGTGGCGAGCGAGCCGCGCCGTGGCCTCGGCGTTGCGGCTGCCGAACAGCACCAGGTAGTCGTAGTCGGCCAGGCGCTGCTCGGCGACGGCCTCGACCTGCAGCACCGCCCCGCTGCTCGACACCACCGGTTCGCCGGTCAGGCTGCCGAGCGTCCAGGCGCAATAGCGCTGGCGGCTGTAGTCTTCATCGTCTGCACTGAAACGCAACTTGTCGAGGAAAGCGCCAAAGGGCAGCAGGGCAAAATCCGGCAGCGGCAGGATCAGCAAACGGATATCAGGGGGCATGGCCGGAATGTCCAGAAAGCGCCATAGAATGTCCAGATAATACCCTTGGCTATCCCGGGCGTCTCTTAAACTGGCCACCTTTGCACACTCAAGGCATTTTCCATGGCACTGGATACCTGGCTCCTCTACCTGCTGGCGAGCATCGGCCTGTCGCTCACTCCTGGCCCCAACAGCTTGCTGGCACTGACCCACGGCGCACTGTATGGCGCTCGGCGGACCTTGTTCACCATCGTCGGCGGCGTATTCGGCTTCAGTGCGCTGATTGCCCTGGCCATGTTCGGCCTCAGCGCCCTGCTGCAAACCTCGGCATCGGTGCTGACGGTGCTCAAATGGATCGGCGGGGCTTATCTGCTGTGGCTGGGCATCCAGCTCTGGCGCAGCCCGGCACTGCAGCTGGAGGCTACCCAGCGGGCAGCTCATCTGGGCAATGCCGGCCTGTTCCGCCAGGGCCTGTTGTCAGCCCTGGCCAACCCCAAGGTCCTGCTGTTCTACGGCGCATTCCTGCCACAGTTTCTCGACCCGCAACGGGGGTTGTTGCTGCAGTTCGTGATCATGGCGGCGACCTTTGCCAGTGTGGAATTCGTGGTCGAGTACCTGCTGGCGCGGATGGCGTTCCGCGTGCGCCCCTGGCTGACCAAGGGTGGCAAAGGCTTCAACCGCTGCTGCGGCAGCCTGTTCGCGCTGATCGGCGTGGCCTTGCCGCTCAGCCGCTAACGCGGCGCGAAACCCGCAGGAATACCAGCAGAGCCAGTCCCGGCAAGGCCGCGCCCAGCAGCGCCACACCCTGCCACCCCTGGTGCGCGAACACCGCGCTGGCCACGGCGGAGCCTGCGGCGCCACCCATGAAGATACTGGTCATGTACAAGGCATTGAGGCGGCCACGGCTGGCGGGGTCCAGGGCATACACTTCGCGCTGGCCAATGACCATGTTCATCTGCACCGCAAAATCCAGCAGCACGCCGGTCAAGCCCAGGCCTATCACGCTGTAACCCGGGCTGCTCAGGCCCAGCAGCAAGGCCACGGGCGCCAGCACCAAGGCGAGCAACGACCCCGCACGTGCATGCCCGGCATCGGCCAGGCGCCCCGCCACTGGCGCTGCGATGGCGCCCACCGCCCCCACCAGGGCGAACAGCGCGATCTGGCTTTGCGACAGCCCATGCTCGGCTGCCAGCGCCAGCGGCACCGCTGTCCAGTAAAGGCTGAAGGCGGCAAACATGAGGGCCTGGTAAAGGGAACGCTGGCGCAGCACCGGGTATTGGCGCAGCAAGGCGACCAGCGAGGCCATCAGCCGGGCGTAGCTTGCGTTGTGTTCGGGCACACGGCGCGGCAGGGTCAGGGCCAGCAACACAATGATCGCCAGCATCAGGCCCGCCGCACCAACGAACACCGTGCGCCAGCCAAAGTGATCAGCCACCAGGCTCGACAGTGGCCGCGCCAGCAGAATGCCCAGCAGCAGGCCACCCATGATGTTGCCAACCACTCGACCACGCTGCTGCTCCGGCGCCAGGTGGGCGGCCAGCGGGATGAGCATCTGCACGGCGACCGAACTGAAACCGATGAACAATGCATAGCCCAGGAACAACGCCCCCTGCCCACTGCTGCTGGTGCCCGCCAGCAGCAGGCTGACACAGGCCAGCACGGCCGTGATGATCATCAATCGGCGGTTTTCCAGCAGGTCGGCCAAGGGCACCAGCAGCAGCAGGCCCAGGGCATAACCCAGTTGAGTCAGCGAAACGATCAGACTGGCGCGCTCGGTGGAAAGGCCAAGGTCGGGAGCGATCAGCCCGACGATGGGCTGGGCGTAGTAGATGTTAGCGACGATCGCACCGCAGCAGAACGCGAGCAGGGTCACCAGGGTTCGGCTCAGTCCTGTGGCCACAGGTTGGGCAGCGGCAAGGGAGGGATGCATGCGAGGTTCCTCGGCATTGGGAGTGGACAATGGTGGGAACCTTACCGGGACACTTTGACGGCGAGAATGCAACGGCCGCGCAACGGGGTTTTGCGCCCCGCGCAACGGCATGTGTTCATGGCCCCAGCAGGCCCTCGCAGAAACCGATGAAGGCTTGCACGCGCCTTGAGCCGCGATGGTTGGGCAAGTACAGGGCGTTGATACTGTCATTCGCCGCGCCAGGGCTGATCTGCCAGTCACCGAACAGGCGTTGCAAGCGGCCTGCGGCAACATCGTCGCGCACCAGCCAGTCTGCCAGCAATGCAATGCCGCTGTCGGCCAGCGCCGCTTCGCGCAGCAGGTCGGCGTTGGCACTGCGCAGCGGACCACTGACCGCCAGTTCCAGGGCCTGGTCCCCCTGCCGCAGGCGCCATGGGCGCGCCTTCTGGCCATAGCGAAAGCGCAGGCAGGCGTGCTCGAGCAGTTGCTCGGGGTGATCCAGCCTGTGGCGCCGTGCCAGGTAAGCGGGGCTTGCCACCAGCCAGCGCTGGAAACGCCCCAGCTGCCGGCACACCAACTCATCGTTGGGTGAAGGGTCACCCAGGCGAATCGACAGATCGTAACGGCCATCGAGCAAGTCATCGAGCCGATCGCTCATGTCGATGTCCAGCTCCATGGCCGGATAGCGCGCCAGGAACGCCCCCAGGTGCGGCGCCACCACCCGCCGACCGAACTCCACCGGCAGGCACAGGCGCAGCACGCCAACCGGTTCATCACCGCGGTCGGCGACCGAGGCATCCGCTTCGTCCAGCGCGTCGAAGATATCCCGGGCCCGGGCATAGTAACGGGCCCCGGCTTCGGTCAGGCTGATCTGCCGCGTCGAACGGTTCAGCAGGGTGGTGCCCAGCGCCGACTCCAATGCATCGACCAGGCGCGTCACCGACGAGGTGGCCACGCCCAGCTTGCGCGCTGCCGCTGAAAAACCCTGGGCATCGACGGTCGCCGCGAACATCTTCATCGCCAGAAGCTTGTCCATATCTATCCTTTTGCATCAAGTCCCAGAAAAGTCCTACACCCCGAAAGGGCGGTCAAGAGCGCGCCGCCTTTCGAAGAAGTCCATAGTGAATTACCTCCTGTAGCGCGAGATTTACTATGACACCCGACAACCTGCTGGCCCCTCTCCCCCCTTGCGACCCTGGCACACCGGAGTGGGTCGACGACCTGCTCAAACGCCCCGGCCTGCGCATCGAGCGCATTGTTTCCAGTGGCCAGTGCAGCCCGCCTGGCTTCTGGTACGACCAGCCCGAAGGCGAATGGGTCGTGTTGCTGAGCGGCAGTGCCGGCCTGCGCCTGGAACACGAAGCCCACACCCGGCTGCTGGTGCCGGGTGATTGCCTGGACATCCCGGCCCACTGTCGCCACCGCGTGGAGTGGACCGCCCTAGGTACCCACACCGTCTGGCTGGCCGTGTTCTACGGCGCCACGGCACCCTGGCCTGCCAGCTGACCTGATCGCCCCCTTTCACCCGCTTTAAAACGCCTGCGCGGCCTACGGCCGTGGCGCAGTGCCTCCGCTTGCCTGTGAAAAGTCACTCACAGCTCGGCTTCACTCTCCAATGCTGGATATTCACACACATGCATTACCTCACTAGCGACCACAGTATCGGCAACGTATTGCGCAGCTCCGCCTTCGGACTGGGTGCCGCTTCTCTCTGTGGCCTGACAGCGGCAACCGAAGGGCTGGCCCCGTAAAGAAACCAGACCTGGGAGCTTGGCAGCAAATGGGCGTTGCTCGACCAACAATTGGAGCTCGATGCCGCGCTGTTCCATATCGTCAAGCGCAATGCCCGCGAAACGCTGGCCGATGGTTCTACTCAGCTGTCCGGCAAACAACGCGTACAAGGCCTGGAACTTGGGCTCACAGGTCACTTGAGCGAATACTGGACGGTATTCGCCAACTACATCTTCCTCGACAGCAAAACCCTCAAGGCGACCCCAGGCGGTAACAGCTTCGCCAGCAAGGGGCATGCGCTGCACAACACCATGGTCGGGTTTCAGGCGAACCGCCAACTTGACCTGCAGTTGAACGTCAACAACCTGTTCGACAAGGCCTACGTGGAACGGGTGCGCCAACAGAACGGCAGCGACGCCCGCTCTTCAGCCATCGAGTATGGCGCAAGCAGGGCTGCCATCGTCACCGCCAACTACCCGTTCTAGGCCAAAATGAAGGCCTGCTCACGGCAGGCCTTCATGCCTGATTACAAAAGACTGACCTCTCACTGAAGCTTGAACAAAACACCCTGTTTACTGACATCTTCGCTTCATGTTCTAGACTTTTCGCAACAGCCAAGCAAGTTCAGCCCTGCGACAATCAGCCTCACAAAACTATGTACTAACTTGTTAATTAGCTTGCTAAGGGCTTAAACTGCACGTATTCCACCTGCTGAGATCCCTGGCATGAACGAAACACCGCGCGCCTCTGGCGCCACAAAAATCATCCTGGTCGGCTTGGGCGTGATCATCGCCCTGCTCGGCCTGCTGCTCGCAGCTGGCGGCGTCAAGCTCGCTGGCCTGGGCGGTTCCTGGTACTTCCTCGTCGGCGGCCTGGCCATGGCCATCGCCGGCGTGCTCATCGCCCGCCGCCAGAAGGCCGGTGCCTGGCTGTACGCTGTCTTCCTGATCGGTACCGCGGTCTGGGCCCTGATCGATGCCGGCCTGGTGTTCTGGCCACTGTTCTCGCGCCTGTTCATGTTCGGTGCGATCGGTATGGTGGTGGCGCTGGTCTACCCGCTGCTTGCCCGCGCCAATGGCGGCAACACCGGACGCGGTGCCTACGGCATCGCAGGCGTGCTGGCCGTGGTGCTGGTGATCGCTGCCGGCAACATGTTCGTCGCGCACCCAAGCGTCGCCCCTACCGGCAAAGGCCCTGGCATGACCCCGGTCGAAGCCGGCAAGGCGCAGAAAGACTGGGCGCACTACGGCAACACCGAAGGTGGCAGCCGCTTCGCAGCCCTGGACCAGATCAACCGCGACAACGTCGATAAACTGAAAGTGGCCTGGACCTACCACACCGGTGACGTCGCGATCAGTGACGGCAACGGTGCCGAAGACCAGCTCACCCCGCTGCAGGTCGGCAACAAGGTGTTCATCTGCACCCCGCACAACAACCTGATCGCCCTCGACGCCGACACCGGCAAGGAGCTGTGGAAGAACACCATCAACGCCCAGTCCAAGGTCTGGCAGCGTTGCCGTGGCATGGCGTACTTCGACGCCACTGCTGCCATTGCCCAGCCGACCCAGCCGAACAGCTCGCCGATTACCGGCGGTAGCGTGCCGGCCGGTGCCAACTGCCAGCGTCGCCTGCTGACCAACACCATCGACGGCCGCCTGATCGCGGTCGATGCCGACAATGGCGAGTTCTGCCAGGGCTTCGGCAACAACGGCCAGGTCGACCTCAAGGCCGGCCTGGGCAACGTGCCGGACTCCTACTACCAGCTGTCCTCGGCGCCGCTGATGGCCGGCACCACCGTGGTGGTCGGCGGCCGTGTCGCCGACAACGTCCAGACCGACATGCCAGGCGGCGTGATCCGTGGTTTCGATGTGATCACCGGTGCAATGCGCTGGGCCTTCGACCCCGGCAACCCGGAAGATCGCCAGGCGCCACAAGGCGACAGCACCTACGTGCGCAGCACGCCGAACAGCTGGGCACCGATGTCCTACGACCCGGCGATGAACACCCTGTTCCTGCCGATGGGCTCGTCGTCCACCGACATCTACGGCGTTGAACGCAGCAAGCTGGACCACACCTACGGCGCTTCGGTGCTGGCCCTGGACGCCAGCACCGGCAACGAGAAGTGGGTGTACCAGACCGTGCACAACGACCTGTGGGACTTCGACCTGCCGATGCAGCCGAGCCTGATCGACTTCACCAAGGACGACGGCAAGACCGTGCCTGCGGTAGTGATCGGCACCAAGGCCGGGCAGATCTACGTGCTCGACCGCGCCACCGGCAAGCCACTGACCCAGGTCGATGAAGTCCCGGTCAAGCCAAGCAACATTCCCAACGAACCCTACTCCCCGACCCAGCCCAAATCCGTGGGCATGCCGCAGATCGGCGCGCAGACCCTGACCGAGTCGGACATGTGGGGCGCCACCCCGTATGACCAGCTGCTGTGCCGCATCGACTTCAAGAAAATGCGCTACGACGGCCTGTACACCGCGCCGGGTACCGACCTGTCGCTGAGCTTCCCGGGATCGCTGGGTGGCATGAACTGGGGCAGCATTTCCACCGACCCGGTACACGGCTTCATCTTCGTCAACGACATGCGCCTGGGCCTGTGGATCCAGATGATCCCGTCGCAGAACAAGGGCCAGGCCACCTCCGGCGGCGAGGCGCTGAACACCGGCATGGGCGCCGTGCCGCTCAAGGGCACACCGTATGCGGTGAACAAGAACCGCTTCCTGTCGGTGGCTGGCATTCCATGCCAGGCGCCACCGTTCGGCACCCTCACCGCCATCGACATGAAGACCCGCCAGGTCGCCTGGCAAGTGCCGGTCGGCACCGTGGAAGACACCGGCCCCCTGGGCATCCGCATGCACCTGCCGATCAAGATCGGCCTGCCGACCCTGGGCGGCACCTTGTCGACCCAAGGTGGCCTGATCTTCATCGCCGGCACCCAGGACTTCTACCTGCGCGCCTACGACAGCAGCAACGGCAACGAAGTCTGGAAAGCCCGCCTGCCGGTGGGCAGCCAGGGTGGCCCGATGACGTATGTATCGCCCAAGACCGGCAAGCAGTATGTGGTCATCACCGCCGGTGGTGCCCGTCAGTCGACTGACCGTGGCGACTATGTAATTTCTTACGCCCTGCCATAAATCGCGTCGTTTCCATCGCCGGCAAGCCGGCTCCCACCGGGTTCAGTGCAGTACCTGTGGGAGCCGGCTTGCCGGCGATGAGGCCCTGAAAGATCAACCGAGATCCCGCAATGCCATCCGCTTTTCGCACTATTTCTCCCCTGCTATTGGCCCTGGCCAGCACCACCGCCCTGGCCGATGGCGACCTGATGACCCGCAACACCATGACCGGCGACTGGGGCGGCCTGCGCCACCAGCTCGAGGAAGACGGCGTCAAGTTCACCGGCGACTACAGCGGTGAAACCGCCTACAACGCCCACGGTGGACTGCACCACTCCGCCCGCTACTCGCAGAACCTCAAGCTCGGCGTGCAGTTCGACCTGTCGAAACTGTACGGTCTGGACAACGGCGGCAAGGTTCAGCTGACCCTCAACGACCGACGCGGCAACAGCGCCTCGGAAGACCTGGTCGGCAACCGTCTGCCGATCCAGGAAAACTACGGTGGCCTGTACACCCGCCTGACCGAGCTCAGCTACGAGCGCACCCTGTTCACCCCGGCGCTCAACGTCAAGCTCGGCTACATGGCCATGGGCAACGACCTCGGCGGCCTGGACAGCGGCATCCTGTGCAACTTCATGAACGCCGGTTTCTGTGGTCACCCGCTGAACATGTCCGGCGGCAGCGGCTGGACCAACTACCCCAACGCCCACTTGGGCGTGCGCGTGAAGTACGACCTGTCGCCAGCCTGGCAGCTGCGCGTGGCCGCGTTCAACGTCGACCCCGAGAGCAACGGCAATTCCAGCCGCGCCTGGCACCTTGGGCCCAAGCACACCACCGGGACCGTGCTACCGGTGGAACTGGTGTACAAGATGCAGGGCGAGCTGCCGGGTGAGTACAAGCTGGGTTATTACTACGACAGTTCTGACGTGAAGCGCATCGGCAGCGACAAGCAAGTGTCCGGCCGTGGCGGTCACTACCTGCTGGTCGACCAGGCGGTGTGGAACGATGCCGGTTCGCCAGGGCGCAGCCTGCATGCCTTCGGCCAGTATTCGGCCTCAAGCGAGGCAGCATCGCCATTCACCAAGTGGTATGGCGCAGGGGTCGTGCTGTACAAGCCGTTCGCCAGCCGACCGCGCGACACCCTGGCCCTGGGTTATGGCCGCGCCGTGCCCAACCCGCGCAGCCGTGATGTGCTGGAAGACGCCGCGTTCAATGCCGGGCAGCAATTCCCGAACATCGACAACGCCGAGCAGCTGATCGAACTGAGCTATGGGTACCAGGCCACACCTTGGCTGAACCTGCGGCCAGATGTGCAATACATCATCGAGCCGGGGGCCTTCTCCGGGAAAGACATCGATAACGCGCTGGTGGTTGGGTTGCAGGTCAAGGCGACCTTCTGAACCCTATCGCCGGCAAGCCGGCTCCCACAGGTACCTTCGCTGACCCTCTGTGGGAGCCGGCTTGCCGGCGATGAAGCCAACGCAATCAGCCCTGCCTGAGGTAGTCCACCAGCCTCAGCAGCATCGCATCACACCCCTGCAACTGCTCGACACTGACGAACTCATCCGGCTTGTGCCCCTGGTCCATGCTCCCAGGCCCGCATACCACCGTGGGAATGCCGGCCTGCTCGAACAGCCCCCCTTCGGTACCGAACGCCACCGTGCCGAAATCCTCCGAACCGCTGAGCAACGCCACCAGGCGCGCCGCCTCGCTGTCCGCCGGCGTGGCCAGCCCCGGGTAGGCACTCAAGGGCGCCAGGCGAATCGCACTGGCCGCATTGACCTTGCGCATGCGCGGCAGCAACTCGGCTTCAGCATAGCTCTGCAACTGGTCGGCCACGGCCTGGGCCTCGAACCCCGGCAAGGCGCGCACCTCGAAGTCGAACGCGCATTCCTCGGGCACGATGTTCAACGCCCTGCCGCCGTTGATCACACCGGTCTGCACGGTCGAGAACGGCGGATCGAATCGTTGGTCATGATGTTCGGGCAATGCCAGGGCATCACCGATCTCGCCCAGCTTGCCGATCAGCTTCGCCGCGTACTCGATGGCATTGACCCCATAAGGCGCATATGCCGAATGGCACGCAGCGCCCTGCACCTGGCAGCGCATGGCCAGCTTGCCCTTGTGCCCGAGCACCGGTTTGAGCTCGGTGGGCTCGCCGATCAGGCACAAGCGCGGCTTGTGTGGCCGCTGTTGCAGTGCTGCCAGCATCGAGCGCACGCCCAGGCAACCGACTTCCTCGTCATAGGAAAACGCCAGGTGCACCGGCATGCGCAGCGGTTGCGCGAGAAACGCCGGTACAGCGGCCAGCACCGAGGCGATGAAGCCCTTCATGTCGGCCGTGCCGCGACCATACAAACGCCCTTCGCGTTCGGTCAGGGCAAACGGCTCGACGGTCCAGGCCTGGCCGTCCACCGGCACCACATCGGTGTGCCCGGACAGCACCACGCCGCCGACATCCTTGGGGCCGATGGTGGCGAACAGGTTGGCCTTGGTGCCTTCCGGATTGAGGAACAGTTCGCTTTCCACGCCTAGCCCGGTCAGGTAATCACGTACGAAACCGATCAGTTGCAGGTTGGAGTCGCGGCTGACCGTGGCAAAGCCGACCAACCGCGCCAGCAAGGCCCGGCTACTGAACTCACTCATCGCCCGGCACCCCATAGCTTGGTGCGGCGGTAGGGTTCAGGGCGCGGGTGACATAGTCCTGCATCTGCGGGCGATACGCCTGCCACAAGCCGTCGAGCACGCCGATCGGGTCTTCATCGGCCCAGTCCACACGCAGGTCCACCAGCGGCCAGGTCAGTTCACCGGCAATCTTCAGCGCCGCCGAATGCACCGGGCCCGCCTCGCCACCGGCGGCCATCGCCGCATGCATGGCCGCCAGCAGGCGATCGGCCAGGTGACCACCGGCCTGTTCGAAGGCCTGCACCATGGCCTCGATCACCTGCAACGAAGACAGCAAGTTGCCGGCCGCCGCGCATTGCTCTCCGGCGACTGCATTGTGCACGCCCAGGGCTTCCTTGCCGGTGAACAGCGCAACCTGGCCTTGGCTGTCGATGACCGTGACCTGGCGATACTCGCTCCAGCCGTTGGTGCTGAGCACCCGGTCCAGCGCCGCGGCAGGCGGCAACTGGCCCTGCTCAAGGGCATCGAGGATCTGCGGCCCCAGCGCAGGCAAGGTGATGTTCTGCGTGGCGACGGCGCCGACACCGGCACGCACCCACGGGCAGCGTGCGCCAACGGCGATGCTCGACGAGCTGATGGCGATACCGACCTGGCCGGTTTCCTGGCAGCGTCCGATGATGGAGAAGGTCATGTGAAGACTCCTGTTGTCCTGTGCGATTGCAGGCAATCTGAACAGAACACTCCAGTGCACGAAACGACCTTTTTCCTGTGCCTTGAGCAGGAAAAAACTAAGCCCGGAAAACCCCCGGCAAAACACTGGAAAATCATCGCAGATACAGCGTGCAGGCCTTGCCCATCAAGGCCTTCGCCGTTTTATCGGCAAGCCCAAGCTAAATACTATTTTCGCGATTTGCGCGGCGTCCCTAGTCTGGCCCCAGGTAACGGCGGTCCACCAAAACCGACCTGACAAAAACCGCCTGAACAAGGGCTCGGACATGACACTGAACAATATCGAAATCGACACCCTGGTAGTCGGCGCCGGCCAGGCCGGCGTGGCCATGAGCGAACACCTGAGCAAGCTTGGCGTGCCGCACCTGGTACTGGAACGCAAGCGCATCGCCGAAGCGTGGCGCACCGGCCGCTGGGACTCGCTGGTCGCCAACGGGCCGGTCTGGCACGACCGCTTCCCGGGTCTGGAATTCAACCTCGACGCCGACGCCTTCGCCGGCAAGGACCAGGTTGCCGACTACTTCGAACAGTACGTGCGCAAGTACAACTTGCCGGTGCGTACCGGTATCGAGGTGAAGAAGGTGGTGCGCAATGCCGACCGCCCTGGCTTCACCATCGAAACCAACGAGGGTGTGATCCGCGCCAACCGCGTGGTTGCCGCCACCGGCCCGTTCCAGCGCCCGGTGATCCCGGCCATCGCGCCCAAGGATGAACAGCTGCACCAGATCCATTCCGCCGCCTACTTCAACCCCGAGCAACTGCCGCAAGGCGCCGTGCTGGTGGTGGGTGCCGGTTCCTCCGGCGTGCAGATCGCCGAAGAGCTGATGCGCGCAGGCCGCCAGGTGTACCTGTCGGTCGGCGCCCATGACCGTCCGCCACGTGCCTACCGCAACCGTGACTTCTGCTGGTGGCTGGGCGTGCTGGGGGAGTGGGATGCCGAGATCGCCAAGCCTGGCCGCGAGCACGTGACCATCGCCGTCAGCGGCGCCCGTGGCGGCCATACCGTGGACTTCCGCGCCCTCGCTCACCAGGGCATGACCCTGGTCGGCCTGACTCAGTCGTTCGAAAACGGCGTGGCGCGCTTCCAGGACAACCTGGCCGAGAACATCCAGCGCGGCGACGAAAACTACCTGGCCCTGCTCGATGCTGCCGACGCCTATATCGAGCGCAACGGCCTGGACCTGCCGGAGGAGCCCGAGGCTCGCAAGCGCCTGCCCGACCCGGCGTGCATCAGCAACCCGTTGCAGGAACTGGACCTGGCCCAGGCCGGCGTCACCAGCATCATCTGGGCGACCGGCTATGGCGTGGACTTCAGCTGGCTACAGGTCGACACCTTCGACGCCAATGGCAAACCGCAGCACCAGCGCGGCGTGTCCCGCGAGCCAGGCGTGTATTTCCTCGGCCTGCCCTGGTTGTCGCGACGCGGCTCGTCGTTCATCTGGGGCGTGTGGCACGACGCCAAGCATGTCGCCGGCCACATCGCCACCCAGCGCACCTACCTGGCCTACCGCGACCGCGAACAGCGTGAAGCGGATGACCAACAACAAACCTCGATCAGCAACGTCAGCACCCTCGGAGCCCACTGATGCCTACTCACACTCGCATCCGCATGTTCAACACCAAGGAAACCTACCCGAACCAGACCCTGGACAACGACCTGTGCCAGGCCGTGCGCGCGGGTAACACCGTCTATGTGCGTGGCCAGGTCGGTACAGACTTCGAAGGGCGCCTGGTGGGACTGGGTGACCCACGTGCGCAAGCCGAACAGGCGATGAAGAACGTCAAGCAGCTGCTTGAAGAAGCAGGCTCGGACCTTTCGCACATCGTCAAGACCACCACCTACATCACCGACCCGCGCTTCCGCGAGCCGGTGTACAAGGAAGTGGGCAAATGGCTCAAGGGCGTCTACCCGATTTCCACCGGATTGGTGGTGGCGGGGCTGGCCCAGGCTGAATGGCTGATGGAAATCGATGTGATTGCAGTGGTGCCGGATCAGCAGTGATCCCGTGACATGGCTGGGGGCGCGTTGCGCCCCATTCGCCGGCAAGCCGGCTCCCACGGAATTCCCACACATTTCGATGACTGTGGAGACTCTGTGGGAGCCGGCTTGCCGGCGATGCTTTTTTAGAACTTGGCCAGCTCTTCCCGGCAGAACTCCACGAACAGCTGCGCCGGCTTGGTCAGTTGCACCCGCTTCAACCGCGCCGCCGCCAACCCCGACAGCGCCACCGGTTCGGCAATGTCCAGCGTCACCAGCTTCTGCCCGTCATAGGTGTACGCCGAGTGCGGCCGGGTCACCAGCAGCGAGAAACCAAATCCCTGCCCAACCATGCCGCGCACCATCTCGATCGAGGGTGAACTGAACACGATGTTCGGCGTCAGCCCCATCTCGTTGAACAGGCTGACGAAATAGGTACGGCTCGGTGCCACATCCAGCAAGATCATCGGCTCCGGGCACAGATCGCGCAGCGATACTTGCGCTTGACCTGCGAAGCGGTGTTTTTCCGGCAGCAACACGTAAGGTTTTTGCGGCGGCATCAACGGCTCGGCCTCGATGGTGCCATCCAGGTCATGGTCGTAAAGAAAGGCCAGGTCGAAAGTACCCGCCGTCAGGCCCTGGATCAGGTCCTGCTGTTCGCCATCGCGCAGGCGAATGTCGACGCCCGGATAGCGCTGGCGAAAACCAGCGATCAATCGTGGCAGGTACAAAGGCGCCACGGTCTCGAAACAACCGATGTCGATCTGCCCGGCCACGGTGTCGTTGTCGGCCAGGGCGTTCTGCTCGAACTCGTGGGTCATCTGCAGCAGCGACTTGGTCTTGGCATAGAAGCGTTTGCCACTGGGGGTCAGCGACACGCCCTGGGCGTGGTGGCGGATGAACAGCTGCACACCAAAGCTTTCTTCCAGGCTCTTGATCGCCGTGGAAATCGAAGGCTGGGCGATGTAGAGCTGGCGCGAAGCTTCAGCAACGCTGCCGGCCTCGACAGTGGTGACGAAATACTTGAGTTGTCGCAGGGTGTAGGAAGCCACAGGCACCTCTCTGGCGCCGCTCAGCGGCGTCGTGGGAATTTTCCTGTCACTTTACCTTGCGTGCGCCAGGCGCGGGTTGCCAGCTGATAAAGGTTTTGCCTAAGGCTTGAGCACATTTTTTCGCAGACGCCAGCCAGAGCGTCTTTACTGAAGCCTACGAGCCACAGGTACGGTGTACGCCTATGAAGATCGTTGTCACCAGCATCCTCGTCGACGACCAGGCCAAGGCCCTGGCTTTCTATCACTACGTACTCGGTTTCGAGCCCAAGGACGACATCCCCATGGGCCAGTATCGCTGGCTCACCCTGACCTCGCCCAATGACCCCAACGGTGTCCAGCTGGTGCTGGAGCCCGACATGCACCCCGCCGCGAAAACCTACAAGGCCGCGCTTCGGCAGGATGGCATTCCCGCCACTTCGTTCGGCGTGCGCGACATCCAGGCCGAGTACACCCGCCTGTGCAAGGCCGGCGTCAAGTTCACCCAGGAGCCAACCCACCTGGGCCCGGTTACCGTTGCAGTATTCGACGACACCTGCGGCAACCTGATCCAGATCGCCCAGAAGCACTGAACACGGCTGCTGGCAGGCCGAGTACCCATTCGCTACATTGGCTGCTGTTACCCGTGCGCCACAACAAGGAAAACAGATGCGCCACGAATTCAGCGAAGTGCTCAACGACCTGGTCGACTACTTTCTGGTCGGTGACATCCAGTTGCTCGACCATTTCAAGCAGACCCACCAGCTGCCCGACGACCTGGCCCGTGAATTCACCCACGGCGACAGCGGCGACCTGGCCGTGCAACAGGGCGTGGTGTTGCCCCTGGCCGGGATCGACAACCTGCCCTACCACATCATCTTCACCCTCGATGGCTACCCGCCCGCCCTGCTCGAACCAGGCAGCCGCCTGAAGCATCGGCGCAATGGCTACGTGCTGCAAGTGCAGCACCGCGCCGTGATGCTGTACACCTGGCGCATCCTGCAGCATTTCACGCCCAAGACCCTGGGTGATCTGCTGGCCCGCTACCAGGTGCCAGGGCGGCCGATCGTCGAGCTGGACAATGGCTGGTACGACGTCGAGGTGCTGGGCGGTGCACTGGTGCGTGACGGCTTGTACGAGCCGGCGTTCGAGTTCGTGATGAAGAAGCGCTGGAGCCGGGGCGAAGCCAAGGCTGTAGATATTGGCTATGCCTACACCTTGCGCGGATACTACGACTGACTGCTCGGGCCCTATCGCCGGCAAGCCGGCGATAGGGCCAGCGACCATTACCCAAGACTCAAGTGTGGGTAATATCCCGATCCTTGGTCTCGGGCATGAAGAAGATCCCCATCACCGCCGTCATCAGCGCAATCACGATCGGGTACCACAGCCCGTAGTAGATATCCCCGGTAGCCGCCACCATGGCAAAGGCCACGGTCGGCAGGAAGCCACCGAACCAACCGTTGCCAATGTGGTAAGGCAGCGACATCGAGGTGTAGCGGATACGCGCCGGGAACAGCTCGACCAGCCATGCCGCGATCGGCCCGTAGACCATGGTCACGTAGATCACCAGGATGGTCAGCAGCAACAGCACCATCGGGTAATGGATCTTCGCAGGATCAGCCTTCTCCGGGTAACCGGCCTCTTTCAATGCGCCCGTCAAGGTCGCGGTGAAGGCGTCGCTCTGGGTCTTCAAGTCGGCCGCCGCCAGGCTGCTGCCGTCGAAGCTCGGGATCACCCGCTCGCCGATACGAATCTGCGCCACACTGCCCGGCTCGGCCTTCTGGTTCTCATAGGGGATCGCCCGCTTGGCCAGCAAGCTCTTGGCGATGTCGCAGGAACTGGTGAATCTGGCCTTGCCCACCGGGTCGAACTGGAACGCGCACTGGCCGGGGTCGGCTACCACCACCACCGGGTTCTGCTCCTGGGCGACGAACACGTCAGGGTTGCCGTACTCGGTGAGCGCCTTGAAGATCGGAAAGTAGGTCAGCGCGGCGATGATGCAGCCAGCCATGATGATCTTCTTGCGGCCGATGCGGTCGGACAGGCTGCCGAAGAAGATGAAGAACGGCGTACCGATCAGCAAGGAGCCGGCGATCAGCAGGTTGGCGGTCTGCGGGTCGATCTTCAGTGTCTGCAACAGGAAGAACAGCGCGTAGAACTGCCCGGTGTACCACACCACCGCCTGGCCGGCGGTACCGCCGAGCAGCGCCATGATGACCACCTTGAGGTTGTCCCAGCGGGCGAAGGATTCGGTCAGCGGCGCCTTCGAGGCCTTGCCCTCGGCCTTCATCTTCATGAATACCGGCGACTCGTTGAGCTGCATGCGGATATACACCGAAATCGCCAGCAGCAGGATCGACAGCAAGAACGGTATGCGCCAGCCCCACGCCTCGAATGCCTCGGTGCCCATGGCCGTGCGGCAGGCCAGGATCACCAGCAACGACAGGAACAGCCCAAGCGTCGCGGTGGTCTGGATCCATGACGTGAAGAAACCACGCCGGCCTTTCGGCGCATGCTCCGCGACATAAGTGGCCGCACCGCCATATTCGCCACCCAAGGCCAGGCCCTGCAGCAGGCGCAGGGTAATCAGGATGATTGGAGCCGCCACGCCGATGCTGGCATAGCTGGGCAACAGGCCGACGATGGCGGTCGACAGGCCCATGATGATGATGGTGATGAGGAAGGTGTGCTTGCGCCCTATCATGTCGCCCAGGCGACCGAACACGATGGCGCCGAACGGTCGCACGGCAAAGCCTGCGGCGAATGCCAGCAAGGCGAAGATGAACGAGGTGGTTTCATTGACGCCGGCGAAGAAGTGCTTGGCGATGATCGCCGCCAGCGAGCCGTAGAGGTAGAAGTCGTACCATTCGAACACCGTGCCCAGGGAAGAGGCGAAGATGACCTTGCGCTCCTCCTTGGTGATGCCGCGTTGGGGCGCGCTACTGCCCGTGGATGCGCTGTCGAGAACCGCCATGGGTTGCCTCCGTCTTGTCGTTATCGCAGGCCGGAGTACCTCACACCCAGTTCACCGTCGCACCCAGGCCCCAAGGCTTGCATCGCGCGAAGGACGACGAGGCGGGCCGCCTCGAATCGCAGCAAGGTACCTGAAGCATAATCGGGATTAGCGGGATATCCACTTGCCAGCATCGACGGATGCCATCACCCCAGAAACCGCTGCACCTCTGCCAGCACCACAGCGGTCTGTTCCCGGTGCGGCACGTGCCCGCAACCGGCCAGCACGTGCATCACGCCGGGGCCTGCAGCCAACTCACTGAAGCGCCGGGGATGCGCTAGCGAGCCGAACTCATCCTGGTCACCGTGCAGGCAGAGCATCGGGCAGTGCACCTTGGCCAGCAAGGCATCGAGATTCCAGTCGGCGAATGCCGGCGACAGCCAGGTATCCACCCAGGCCCTCAGGACCCATTCGGCCTTGTCCCCGTGATAGCGTGACAAGCGCTCCAGTTGCCCCGGGACGGCGAACTGGCGATCGGCATGGCGAATGCCCTGCAGGGTGAGGTCTTCGACGAACGCCTGAGCCGATTCGATGATCAGCGCCTGACACTGCCCGGCAAACGCGGCTGCACAGGCAACCGCCATTCCACCCCCGACGCTGTGGCCGAAGACAATGAAGGCGTCGACCCCGAGCTGATTCAACAGCGCCGTGAATGCCTGCTGCGCCTGTGCTTCGACGAAACCCCGGGACAACTTGCCCGGGTGCGCATCGGAACGGCCGAAACCCAGCCGATCATAGGCAATCACCCGATGCCCGGTCGCCACGGCAAGCTGCGTGGGGAAATCACGCCACAGGGCAACGCAGCCCAGCGAATCATGCAGCAGGATGATCGGCACGCCCTGGGCCGATGTCGGCAGCCAGTCCTGGACGAAAATCCTGCCGTCGGCAGTGTCGATCCAGTGCTCACGCACAGTGACGTCTGTCATGCCCGCTCGCCCGCCGGGCCCTTGAGCTCGACCTGATTGCCATCGGGATCGAAGCAGTACAGCGAAAGGCCCTCGCCCTCGGCGCCATAGCGCTTTTCGGCAGGTTCCACGACCACGCCTGCCGCCAGCAGGTAGGCCGTCAGCGCCGGCTCGTCGAACGGCTCGATGCGCAGGCAGAAATGATGCAGGTTACGCCCTTCGGCCCCTGGGCCCGCACCACCAGGGCGGCCCAGCGGGCCGTCGAGCGTCACCAGGTCGATCATCGCCGCTCCGGTCGCAAGGTGAACCATCCCCAGGTCTTCGCGCTCCCGGCTGACGGTGCAGCCCAGCAAGTCGCGGTAGAACGCCACGCTGCGCTGCAGGTCACTGACCCGCAGAACCAGGTGATCGATGTGCTTGAGGGTGAACGGTCGCATGCCGGGTCTCCTTGTGGCGCTGGCGCGATGGCGTTGCCCACCATAGCCCAGGAACCGGCACACTGACCATCCTGCTCACTCGTTGACCAGGCGTTGCAACAGACCCCCGTCGTGGCGGCTGAGGATGCGCAGGATCTGCTCGGCCAGCGCCCGCTCCGGCGCCTCCAGGTGCAAATGATGCCCACCTGGGTGCCAGGAAACCCGGGCGTGATCAGGCAAGGCTGGCTGGCGCTGCTCGAACGCACCCGCGGCATATGCACCTTGACGGCCGAGCATCAGGTACAGCGGACTGCGGATTTCCCGGAGCAGGTCACAGGCCTCGCGCTCGGTCAGCGGCATCGGCTCGGGCAGGATCAGGCGCGGGTCATGCCGCCAGCAGTACCCCTCACCCACCTGCAGCAGATCGCGCAGGGCCAGCAGCCGCGCGGCCTCTTCCGAGAGTTCGCCATCCAGGCGCTTGCGCCGCTGTTCCAGGGCCGCTTCCAGGTTGTCGAAGCAACAGCCCCCGGGCTCGGCGAAGCCCTGCAACTGGCTGCGCTGGACCATGCGCTTGAGCCGATAGGCGCGGGCCAGGTGTTGCACGCGGTCGTTCTCGGCGACGGTGAACGGCGCGCCCATGCCGTCGAGGAAGATCATGCTGGCAATGCCACTGGTCATGGCGGCGAGCAGCGAAGCAATGCCGGTGCCCATGCCGTGGGCCAGCACGTGAAACTGCCCCAGGCCCAGGCTGTCGGCCACCGCCAGCATGTCCTCGGCATGTTCCCACAGGTAATAGCCGCTGTCGTGGCGGCGATGGTCGGAACGGCCATGGCCGACCAGGTCCGGGGCCACCACGAAGCAGCCCTCGAGCATCGGCGCCAGGCGCTCGAACGACGCGGCGTTATCCAGCCACCCATGCAAGGCAAGCACGGGTATGCCGTCTTCCGGGCCCCAACAACGTACGGCAATCTCGATTCCGTCAAGGTCCAGCAGATGATCCTTGGGACTGAACGGCGAACGCATGCTCTCTCTCCCTGACTGTTGCCTGGCGTCTACGCGTCAGGCCGGCAGCCAACCATGACCCAGCCGAGCGGCCGCCGCTGGTCCCTTGCCGACAACCACATAGGCGTGACCGACCGCACCGTGCAGTTATATACCGCACGGCAGTTGATGGTCTGCGGCCCCATAGCGGCTCCTTTCTCCGGAGCGCCAACATGACCCACACGCCTTATCACCATGCGCAGATGGTCCGTACCCTGCCCGACTGGAGCAAGGCCCTGCACCCCGATCACGCCAGCCGAATCGTGCAGAGCCTGCGCAAGGACTACCTGGATGCAGAAGGTGTCGCCTACCCTTGGTACACCCAGGCCGATAGCCTCACCCGCGAAGCCTTGCAGCGGGCCATCGCCAAACGCGACAACAGCCGCAATGCCTTGCAGGCTGCCTTGAAGCCATTGCAAGGCGTCACCGAGTACTGCACACCGCTGCTCGAAGATCACTTGAAACTCGACACCCCGGTCAGCCAGGCGCAGTACGTGCATCAAGCGACCAAGGTCAAGCTGCCGGAAGGTACACCTGGCGGCCCTAAGGCACCTTCGGAACTGAACGAGATCGTGGCCGATGGCGCCCCGCAGTACCGTAGCCTGCTGGAAGCCGCCCTGCACAACTTCGAGGGCACCAGCGACACCACGCGGCTCAGCCGCTTGCAGCGCAGCCGCCAGGACATCATGCCAATCGCCGGCCTGACGCTGCCTCGCTTCATCGAAGCGTGCCGCACACTGGACCTTGGCCAACGCTATCAGGAGCACCTGAGCACGGTGTTCGAAGGCGAAAACAAAGACCGGCTTCATGCCCTGGCTGTCCAGGCACGACGCGATGAGTTTCGCGTCCAGGTCCGAATCGCCACATGCAAGGGCCTGCTCAGTGCCCCCCAATCGTTGGCGCTGCACGGGATATGTGCAGACGATGCCAACGCTCCGACGACCTATGAGGGCCGGCCCCTGCGCTGCTGGCAGCTGTTGCTGCTCGGCGTCCCTGTTCATGAACTGCTGTTCATCGCGCCAAAGACCAACGGCAAGCATGACCCGGTATTCCTCTACAACCCGGTCGATGAAGACCCGATCAGAGGGTTCGCCTCCTTGGGCGATGCCTACAAGCACCTGCGCACGCAATTGCTGGACACCGCCTACCGCGCACGCTTCGTGGCCCTTGCCCTGCAGGCGCAGCAAGCCGAGCTGAACACCACGCTGATGGGCCAACTGTTCAGCAACGCCGACGAAGCGCCCGACAAGCCACTGATACCTGACACTTCGATTCACCTTGAAGTCATCGAAAAGGCCTTGCCTGTCCGGCCGTGGGCGTCCCTGGAGTCGAATCACCTGATCAGGCTCAAGGCCGATGCGCGAAGGATCGCAGTCCCCACAGCGGATGTGGACGCCAACGTACGCCTGCGCAACCTGGAATACTGGTTCGAACTGGGCATGACCGTGCTCAACGTCGCGGCCATGTTCGTGCCTTGCCTGAACCCGATCATGCTCACACTCGGTGCCTCGCAAATCATGCAAAGTGTCTTCGAGGGCATCTCGGCCTGGGAGGAAGGCGACAACGCACAGGCCCTGGCGCAATTGGAGTCGGTGTTGCTGAACGTCGCGGTCATCGGTGCGATAGGCGCCGGCGCGGTGGCCCTGAAGTCTTCCGGTTTCGTCGATGGCCTGCAGAGTATCGTCAAGGACGGTAAAGACCAGTTGTGGAACGGCTCCCTGAAAGACTATGTGAGCACCACGTCGATTCCGCCGCACCTTGAACCCGATGCTCTGGGCCGCTACGCGTTGGATGGCCGCCACTACGTGCGACTGGATGGCGAACTGTTCGAACAGGTGCAAAGGGACGGCCGCTGGCAGATAGACCACCCACACGACCCACAGGCCTACCGGCCAGCCTTGATCGACAACGAAGCAGGCAGCTGGCGCACGGTTCATGAAAACCCTGTTGAATGGGACCAGCACCGTTTGCTGCGACGCCTGGGGCCGATCAGCGACGGCCTCGATGACGCAGAACTGGACGCAGCGATGACATGCACCGGCGAGCGCAGCGATACACTGCGTCATGCCCAGGTTGGCGCACAACGCCCCCCCGCGCTGCTGGCCGATGTCATCGACCGCTTGAGGTCTGACCGCCAGGTAGACGACATCATCGACCGGGTGCGCCATGGCAAGGCGCTCGCAGCTTACAAGAACTTTGCGCTGCCTAGCCTGACGGAGCTCGATGGCTGGCCGCAGCAGTACGTGATCAAGGCCTACCGTGGGCCGGAAAGCTGGGGAGAAAGCACGCTCTACGGGCAGGTGGATCAAGCCCACCCGGTGCCGATCGAGATCAACCGCAGTGAACTGGAGAACGGCCAGCTCAGCGAGCGGATCGTGGCGCAACTGGATGATGACGCCATCGACAGGCTTTTACCTCAAGGTACCGATGTGGCCGATCAGGCCAAGGCGTTGAGCGAAAAGCTTGCACGGCACCTTGAAAACGAACGCGAAGCGCTGTTCGATCGGCTGTACACCCGTCATGCCACCGTGCTGTCCGAGAAAGCCCAGGTCATCGCCGCGCAGTTTCCCAGCGTGCCCCACCGAGCCATCGAGCAGATCATGGCCAGGACCAGCGCCAGCGAACGCTTGCACCTGGGCAATGGCCGAGTGCCCCTGCGCGTTGCCGAGGAGGCCCGGGCGCTGCAAGCTCACGCCCGGCTGGACAAGGCCCTGCTGGGGCTCTATCGGCCAGCGCTGGCCAATACCGATAGCGCGGTATTGGACGCAGCCCTTGAAGCCGAACATCCCCACGCCGATGCGCTGCAACGCTTCGAGATCGCTGCTGCCGACCGCCCCCATGCGGCCAGGCTGATCGGCCAGCAGCCGATCAGGCCTGGCTATCGTTCGCCGATGCGCCTGGCCGATGGGCGCCCTGGCTATCCGCTCAGCGGTCGCCTGGGTTGGCCCAACACGGCTGATCGACGGCTACGCGCGCTCTATCCAGCCCTGAGTGCAAACGAGCGTAATGCCTTGCTGGGCCAGTTGCGCCAGCGCGGCGATGTCGCTGGGCAGATCCGTGCGCTGGAAATCCAACGCGACACACTCGACGACAGCCTGCGCGACTGGCAGAACCAAGGCCCCGAAGACCAGCGCGCCGAACGTGGCGTGTTGCGCGAGCTGATCAACAGCGCCTGGCGCCGGGACGAGCCTGACACCCTGACCCTGCAAGCGCTGGATATCGAATCCTTGCCGTCGTTGCCCGCGCGATTCGATCACATCACCACCGTGAACATCCGTAACCTTGGCATCCGCCACATCCCGGCGGACTTCTTCCAGAGCTTCCCTTCACTGCGCACGCTTCGCCTGGCGCAAAGCCCTGAGCTGGACTTCGAAGAGGTGTTTCATGCGCTCGCCTCCGCTCCGCAGCTGGAAGCGCTGGAACTGGGCAACAACCAGCTAGGCGCCCTGACCGAGAGCATGCGCCAGCGCCTGGCTGGCCTGACCCGCCTGCAGCGCTTGAGCTTGCGCCTCAACAGGCTGCAGATTTCCGATGCAGATCTACAGACCATCACCCAGTTGCCCCTGGAGCGCCTGGACCTGGAAAACAACGACATTGCCCTGACCCAAGCCTTGGCAGCACGTTTCTCCAACCTGACCCGCCTGCGCGACCTGCGCCTGACCAACAACCCCCTGCAGCACGCGCCCGACCTGACCGGCCTGACCCGCCTGGCCAACCTGCGCCTGCGCAACTGCCTGCTGCAGACCTGGCCACGCGGGCTCACGGCGCTGATGACCCAAGCTGACCTGCAGTTGCGCTACCTGAGCCTGAGCTACAACCCCATTGCCGAGCTGGTGGACCTCGAACCGATTCTCACAAGCCCCTTCGCCCAGGCCGTACGCTCAGGAGAAGGCAATGGCCATTGGGACTTCACTGCCAATGACCTGGATACACAGAGCAATCGCAGGCTGCGTGCCACGGGGGTCGTCATCGACAGCGAAAACGAGCTGGCGGCCGCTGCCGAAGATTTCTGGCCGCAGCATGCCAACGATGAGCGGCGCGCGCTCTGGAACGAACTGTTCGAAGGGGATACCAATCGCCATCTACGCGATGTGGTCGAACGCGTCGCAGGTTCGGCGCAGGCCCAGAACAATCTGCGCGAGTTGACTGACCAAGTCTGGCAACTGCTTGAGCAGGCCGGTCTGGATGAGGAGCTGCGTACGCATCTGGACACCGTCGCACAAGATTATCCGCCAACCTGCGGCGACGCCGGGACCGATGGTTTCAGCGCCCTCGAACTCGAAGCACTGGCCTTCAGGGAGCTTGCCGAAGAAGCCGACCGCCCCGCCTACCTGTTCAACTTCTTCAGGAAGCTCTACCGCCGCGAAATGGTCAACGCACTGGGTGAGCGGATTCAACTCGCCCGCCTGGCACGGCAAGCCCGTCTGCTGGAGCTGGAACGACTTCCCCCCGAGGCGCAGCCTGCGAACCTGGCCGTGCCGGCACTGGACGAACTCGACAGGCTCACTGACGATGACCTTCTGCAGGGCGGAACGGACCTGATCGAAATCCGCCTGGCGTTGCGCCAATCGTTGGCGCTGGGGCTGGATTTTCCGGAAACCAGTCAAGGTATGCTCTACCGCACCGAAGCAATGATCTCAGGATACGTGGCCAGCAACGTCGAAGACGCGGTCCTCGCGCTCGACGAAACGGCCGCCGGGCGCAGGGCCTGGATTGCGCGACAACCCAGCTGGCAGCGCTACCTCAGCCAACACTTTGCCGCGCGCTTCATGGCCCTGGACGAACGCTGGTACCAGGGCATCCAGTACCTGGACTACTGCCTGGATGCAGAGAACGAAGCGGTAACTTCGCTGGATCAGGCGGTCTTGCAGGCAATCACCGATGTGATGCCCGAGGCGCCGCTGGATGACGCTGGCCAATTGCGCAGAATGGACCTGGGAAGCGCAGCCTACGACCAGGCCAGCCGCCGCCTGAACGCCGGCCGCGATCAGGATCGTCAGGCGTTGTTCGAACAACTGACCCGCGATCAGGACCGCAACGACTGAACCTCGCTACTGGCCGCGCAGGTCTTCGAAGAAGGCCTGTCGGCCGTCCACCTGGCTAGATGCTCGTGGCACCGCCGCCGCCTCGCCGTTGGCCGCTTCCACATGCCAATAGCAGTGCCTGACCGCCCGGGTCACCGCCACATAGGCCAGGCGCTGAACCTCCTCCTTCTGCGCCGTGTCGAACGGCTGGGCATCGCCGCCCCGGCCAAGGCCGGCCTGGCGATACACCTGGTTCTTGTACGGCGAACTGGTCAGGTACTGGCAATCGCCGAGCATGAACACCGCATCGGCCTGCAGCCCCTTGGCGCTGTGATAGGTGAGCTGGCGCAGGCGCCGCTGCTCGATGGGCAGCGCCGCTTCGGCCTGCAGCACGCGGTGCAGGTGGTCGTTCATCAGGGCTTTGTCGCTGCCCTTGCGGTACAGCATCATCACCGACTCGCCGCGCTCATAATGCTCGACCAGCGTTTGCCCCAACGCCGCCTCGTCGCGCTCGAACACCTTGACCGGCGAGCCTGGCAGCTCGGCTGCGGGCCCCGCGGCCCGGGCCTTCTTGCCGGTAATGGCCGGCGCGCCCTTGACCAGGTGCTCGGCCGCGTCGATCACCTGCTGCTGGCAACGGAAGTTGTCGACCAGCATCACCCGCGTGTTGGCCGGTGACGGGAAAGCCTTGGTGAACTCCATGAAGTACTTTGGCGAACTGCCCCGCCAGCCGTAGATCGACTGCCAATCGTCGCCTACGCACATCAACGATGAATGCTGGGCACGGCGCCCGATGTGCATGGCCGGGCCACGGCGGCGGATCTCCCGGAGGCTGGCGCGCAACCAACTGACAATCTGTGGCGAGACGTCCTGGAATTCATCGATCATCAGGTGCGCCAACGGCCGCAGCAGCGGGTCGGGCAGCAGTTGCAGGTTCTCGGGGTTGTTCTCGCCGAACAGGGCGAACATACGGTTGTAGCTCATCACCGGTGGCGACTGGTTCAACAGGTGCGACTCCAGCGCTTTCCAGTACAAGGCCAGCGCCTCGAAGAACAGAGCGTCGCTGTCACCCGTCGGGAAGCGCATGGCCGCCACGGCCGAGTTCACTTCCAGCCCAAGGTTCTCGATGAAGTTGGCTGCACCGACAAAGGCATCGAGCAGCGGGGCCGGGGCCAATTCACCTTTGACCTTGTACTCGAAGCCCGGGCCGGCCACCGCATCTGCGGCCAGCGACGCGGCCAGCCGCCGGGCCATGGCATAGTTGTCGAGCCAGATCAGCGGCTTGTCGCAGAATGCCTGGAGCAAGGTGCGCTTCACTGCCCATTCCGCACGTACCGCCAGCTTGGCCCCAGGGCGCTGGTACTGGCCGCTTTCGGCCGGGTCGAAGCCCAGCACCACCCAGGCATCCAGCCCTTCCAGCCGGCCATGGACATGGAAGCGACTGCCTCGGATCTCAACCGTTTCGCGGCAAGGTTCGATGCCCTTGATGGGCCAGGCGCCTGCGGCGAACCACAGATCCTCGATCACATCGCACAGCTCTTCGTCGCGCTGGGCGGCCAGTTGCGTCACCTGCACGCGCTTCTGCACATCGGGATGGTCAGGGTCCAGCGGCTTGAGCTGCAAAGCTTCACGGCGCAAGGTGGCGACGATCTCGGCAAAGCGCGGGCTGCCTGCGAGCAGGTCGAAGTAGCACAGGTTGAGCTGCTGGCGCTGGGCGTCGTTGAGGCGCAAGTCGAACGGATTGCTGTCGGCTTCCGCCTCGCGGCCAGCAGGCATTTCGTTGCCCAGCGTCTCGAAGGCGCGCAGCTGGCCGAAGCCCGGCAGGCTGCGCACCAATGGCAGGATGCGCGAATGGAAGGTGCGCACCAGTTCGCGGGCGCGGGCCGGTGGCAGGTCGAGCTGCCACAGCGCGAACACCTGCACCAGGCGCTTGATGAAGTCCTTGCGCGACTCGCGGGTGAAAGTGACCACGGTCATGGCATCGAGCTCGAAGCCCAGGTAGTGGCGCAACAACAGGATGCGCAGCACCAGCGAAGTGGACTTGCCCGCCCCCGCGCCAGCCACCACGCAGGCTGACGGCGTGTCGCTGAAGATCAGCTTCCATTGCGCGGCGCTAGGCTGAGCTTGCGCGGGCAGGCGCTGGGCCACGTCGGCCTTGAAGCGCTTTTTCAGTTCGGCCGTCAGTGGCAGGCGCCAGTCATCGAACAGGTTGTCGTCCTGGCCCGGCACGGCGGCGCTGTCGGGGCGCGAATCACGGATCACCAGCACCTGGCGGCCCGCCTCGTATCCCTCTGCCCGCCCCTGCTCGAAGCCTTCGCGCAGGCCTTCGGCATGACCGCTGCGCTGTCCGTTGGCATGGCCGAGAAACCACGACTCACGGTGTTGTGCCTGCAGGCGGGTCAAACCACGGCCCAACAGGCGGGCAGCGAGGCGGCGAAACCAAGGTAATTGGGCGGGCGGGGTCAGTTCGGCGAGGGCCTGGGGTTGATCGTGGGGCACGGTCACTCCGTTGAAAATCGAATCAGCAGGCATGTTCGCCTCATCCGCCACAAATCGCCAGCGAATGCTTTCAGATCAGTGAATTAGGCGATGAACCGAATAATTCACAACGCCTTTAATATCGCTTTACTAGATAATTATCAGCCGATATTTACGCTTATTTTCGATGTTTTATTGGCGCATCATGGCTCCATTCCACTGACTCAAGGAGCACGACCATGCTGCAACTGCGACCCTTCGAAAGCCTTGGCCATGCCAACCACGGCTGGCTCGACGCCCACCATCATTTCTCGTTCGCCGAGTACTACGACCCGGCACGCATGCACTGGGGCAACCTGCGCGTGTGGAACGATGACCTGATCGCAGCCGGCAGCGGTTTCCCGCCGCATCCGCACCGCGACATGGAAATCATCACTTACGTGCGCGAAGGCGCCATCAGCCACCAGGACAACCTGGGCAACAAGGGCCGTACCGAGGCCGGCGATGTGCAAGTGATGAGCGCGGGCAGCGGTATCGTGCACAGCGAGTACAACCTGGAGCAGGTCGATACCCGGATCTTCCAGATCTGGATCGTGCCGGAGCGGGTTGGCGATGCACCTTCGTGGGGAACGCGGCCCTTCCCCACGGGCGAACGTGGCGAAGGTTTCGTGACGTTGGCCAGCGGCCGCTCGGGCGATGAGGACAGCCTGCAGATCCGTACCGATGCGCGCCTGGTAGCGGCCACGCTGAAAGCGGGTGAGTCGGCCGAATACGCCTTCGATGTCGGGCGCCGGGGATACCTGGTGCCGGCCAAGGGGCTGGTAGAGGTCAACGGGGTACGGGCCAAGGCCCGGGATGGCGTGGCCATCGAGGGCGAGCAAGTGCTGCGGGTGACAGCCGTGGAAGACAGCGAGATCGTGCTGGTCGATGTCGCTTGAGTGAGCGGGGCTGCTTTGCAGCCCCGATTGATCAATCAGGCAATCGCCGCATCCACCAGCACCTGCGCTTCTGCCACCAGGCGCTGCAAATGCGCCTCGTCGATAAAGCTCTCTGCATAGATCTTGTAGATGTCTTCGGTCCCCGAAGGCCGCGCGGCGAACCAGCCGTTGGCGGTCATCACCTTGAGGCCACCGATCGCCTGGCCGTTGCCCGGCGCATGGCTGAGAATCTGCACGATCGGCTCGCCCGCCAGCTCGGTCGATTTCACCTGTTCCGGCGCCAACTTGCTCAACAAAGCCTTCTGCTTTGCGTCGGCCTTGGCCTCGACCCGCGTGGCGAACGGCTTGCCCAACGCCGCGGTGAGATCGGCATAGGCCTGGCTCGGGTTGCGACCGGTGCGTGCAGTCATTTCGGCAGCCAGCAACGCCGGGATCAGGCCGTCCTTGTCGGTGGCCCACACCGAACCGTCTCGGCGCAAGAACGATGCGCCAGCACTCTCTTCACCGCCAAAGCCCAACGAACCGTCGAACAGGCCCTGGGCAAAGAACTTGAAGCCCACCGGCACTTCATACAGCTCACGCCCCAGACGCTCGGTCACCCGATCGATCAGGCCGCTGGACACCACGGTCTTGCCCACTGCGGCATCACTGCGCCATTGCGGGCGGTGGCGATACAGGTAATCGATGGCCACGGCCAGGTAGTTGTTCGGCTGCAGCAGGCCCTCTGCGGTGACGATGCCGTGACGGTCGTGGTCCGGGTCGCAGGCGAAGGCCACGTCGAAACGCTCGCGCAGGCCGATCAGGCCTTGCATGGCGTAGGGCGAGGATGGGTCCATGCGAATCTGGCCGTCCCAATCGACAGTCATGAAGCGGAAGGTCGGGTCGACCTCGGTGTTGACCACTTCCAGGTTCAGTTGATAGCGCTCGGCGATCGCCGACCAGTAGCGCACCCCTGCCCCACCCAGCGGGTCGACGCCCAGGCGCAGGTTGGCGGCGCGAATGACATCGAAGTCGATGACGTTTTCCAGGTCCGCCACGTAATGGCTGACATAGTCGTGACGCTGGGTGGTCGGCGCCAGCAGCGCCTGGGCATAGGCCATGCGCTTGACCCCGACAAGGCCTGCAGCCAGCAGTTCGTTGGCCTTGGCCTCGATCCACTTGGTCACGTCGCTGTCGGCCGGTCCGCCATTGGGCGGGTTGTACTTGAAGCCACCGCTTTGCGGCGGGTTGTGCGACGGGGTGATGACGATGCCATCGGCCAGGCCCTGCTCGCGGCCACGGTTATGGCAGAGGATCGCATGCGACACGGCCGGCGTCGGGGTGTACTCGTCGTCCTTGGACAGCATCACCTGCACGCCATTGGCCGCCAGCACTTCCAGGGCGCTGGCGGCAGCCGGCGCGGACAGTGCATGGGTATCGGCACCGATGAACAGCGGGCCGTCGATGCCTTTTTCCTGGCGGTACAGGCAGATGGCCTGGGTGATCGCCAGTACGTGATCCTCGTTGAAGCTCAGGTCGAACGAGCTGCCCCGGTGCCCCGAGGTGCCGAAGGCCACGCGCTGGGCCGCTACGGCAGCGTCTGGGCGGCCGGTGTAGTAAGCGGTGAGCAGGCGGGGAATATCGACCAGCACGCTGGCCGGAGCCGGCTTGCCTGCCAAAGGACTGAGCGTCATGCAGAAACCTCGAGTTCAACAGATGTGGGTGTTGGAACACGCAGTGTACTGGGAGTTGCACAGGCGCGCGACGGCCCGTGGGGATTATTCGCTGGCCGTTCGCCACCAGCGAGGAAACATCTGCTGCACACGCGCTTCGGCAAAGCGCTGGTCGATCAGTACCAGCACTCCACGGTCCTGGTCGCCGCGAATCACCCGGCCGGCCGCCTGGATCACCTTGCGCACGCCCGGGTACAGGTAGGCGTAGTCGAATCCAGTGCCGAACTGGCGGCCCAGGCGCTGCTTGAACTGCTCGTTGACCGGATTGACCTGGGGTAACCCGAGGGTGGCGACGAAAGCCCCGATCAAGCGCGTCCCGGGCAGGTCCACGCCCTCGCCGAAAGCACCGCCGAGCACGGCGAAGCCGACCCCCTGGCCATCGGCCACGAACCGGTCGAGAAACGCCTGGCGCGCCGCTTCATCCATGCCTGGCGCCTGAGCCCACGCCGGGATCGCCGGGTGCTGCTCGGCCAACAGGCTGGCGACCTGCTGCAGGTATTCGAAACTGCTGAAGAAGGCCAGGTAGTTGCCGGGCTGGCGCTGGTACTGCTCGGCGATCAGGGCAACGATCGGTGCCAGCGACGCCTGGCGCTGCGCGTAGCGGGTGGACACCTGGCTGGCGATGCGCACTTCGAGCTGCTCGGCACGAAATGGCGCGGCCACGTCCAGCCAGGCGGTATCGGCTGGCATGCCCAGCAAGTCGGTGTAGAAATGCCGTGGGCTGAGGGTGGCGGAAAACAGCGTCACGCTGCGCGCGGCCTGCATGCGCGGGCCGAGCAGGCGGGCCGGGTTGACATTGCGCAGGCACAGGCTGGCGAGCTGGCGCTTGCGAGGGCCTTCGCGCACGGTAATGTCGAACAGGAAGTGCTCGTCGAACAACTCGGCGACCCGGCTGAACTGCAGGGCCTGGTAGAAGAACTGCAGCACCTGCGGGTCGAGCTCGGCGGGCTGCTGGTTGAGGCGCTCCTGGATCAGTCCGATGCACTGCTGCAGCGCACGCAGGAAGTCATCGGGCAACTGCTCGCTGGCCTGGTAAGGCGCCCGCTGCGCCTTGTACAAGGCATTCCACTGCCGATTGAGCCGATCCAGCGCGCTTGTCAGGCCCTGGGGCTTGCTCTGGCGCAAGGCGAGCAACTGGCCCTGGTCGAGGCTGGCGCTGTACATGCCGCGGCCGCGCTCGACCAGGTTGTGCGCCTCGTCCACCAGTATTGCAGTGCGCCACTGGTTGGTCTGGGCCAGGCTGAAAAGCAGGGCATGGCAGTCGAAGTAGTAGTTGTAGTCCGCTATCAGCACATCCACCCAGCGGGCCATTTCCTGGCCCAGGTAGTACGGGCAGACCTGATGGGCGAGCGCTACCTCACGCAGGCCGTCGCGGTCCAGCAAGGGCCGTTGCGCGGCCGCCGTGCGCGCAGCAGGCAGGCGATCATAGAAGCCCTGGGCCAGCGGGCAGGACTCCCCGTGACAGGCCTTGCCGGGGTGTTCGCAGGCCTTGCCGGGGTGTTCGCAGGCCTTGTCCCGGGCAATCAGCTCCAGGGTACGCAGGGCCGGCTGCGGTGAAGCCGCGGTCATCTGCCCGAGGGCTTCCAGCGCCAGCGCCCGGCCTGGGGTCTTGGCGGTCAGGAAGAACAGCTTGTCGAGCTGTTGCGGGACCATCGCCTTGAGCAGGGGAAACAGCGTCCCCAGGGTCTTGCCGATGCCCGTGCTGGCCTGGGCCATCAGGCAACGCCCGGTGCTCACCGCCTTGTACAGGGTCTCGGCGAGCTCGCGCTGGCCCTGGCGAAACTGCGAATAGGGAAACGCCAAGCCCCGAAGGCCCTGGTCACGCTCGGCCAGGCGATGCGCCTGAGCCTGGGCCCAGGCCAGGAAGCGCTGACACTGGATCTCGAAGAAGTCGCGCAAGGCCTCGGCGCTGTAGTGCTCGCTGATCTGCGTCTGGCCGTCGTTGTCCACATCCAGATAGACCAGCGCCACCTCGATGGCCGGCAACTGCCGCGCCTGGCACATCAGCCAGCCATAGACCTTGGCCTGGGCCCAGTGCAGCTGGCGATGGTTGGCCGGCTGTCGGGCCAGATCGCCCCTGTGGGTCTTGATCTCCTCCAGGCGATTGGCGACCGGGTCGTAGCCGTCGGCCCGGCCGCGCACCAGCAAACCTCGATACTCGCCTTCGAGGGCGACTTCCGCCTCATACCCGGCCGCACGCCTGGCCACGACCCGGCGGTGGCCTTCGATCCCTTCCTGGGCCGTGGGCGACGGGGTGAAGCGCAAGTCCAGGTCACCGACCTTGGCACTGAACTCGCACAGGGCGCGCACCGCTACCCGATAGCTCACACCGGCTCGCTCCAGCGCACATGACAGACTGCCACCGGCAAGCCGTGTTCGGCGCAGAATGCCAGCCAGCGCAGCTGGTTGTCCTGCAACCGATCCCCCGGTCCCTTGACTTCGACCATGCGGTAACTGCCCTGCTCGGGCCAGAACTGGATCAGGTCGGGCATGCCGGCGCGGTTGCTGCGGATGTCCTGCAGCAGGCGCAGGAAACAGTGCTTGAGGTGTGCAGGTGGCAGGCAGGCCAAGGCCTGCTCGAGCAAGGCCTGGTCAAGCACCTGCCAGAACACGAACGGCGATTGCAGGCCGTACTTGGTGGCAAAGCAGTCGAGAATGGCCTGGCGATGCGTGCCATCGTCGAGCCGCCCCAGGCAGGCGTCGAACAGGGCTTGGCGGCGCAGCTGGAAATCGCTGTCATGCAGGTCCTGGGGGGCAGCCTGGAACGGATTGAAGAATGCGCCCGGCACCGGGGCGAAGATCGCATCCCAGCACAACAGGCCGAACAGGCTGTTGAACAGCGTGTTTTCCACGTAATGCACCTGGCCGCCAGCCTGTGCCAGGTGTTGCCGCACCGCTTCCTCGACCCCCAGCGCAGCCAGTTCGCGCGGCAGCTCCAGTTCGAGCAGCTGCGGGGTCTGGGCGCGCCTTCGCGGTTGTGCCGGCCCACCCAGCTTGCGCGCCAGGCGCGGCAGCATGCGCTCCAGTGCCTGCACTTCCAGTGCGTTGGCAGGTGCAGCGGCCAGTTGCAGGGCCAACGCCTGGGCCTGTTGCCAGCGCGCACTGCGCTCGAGCACCCGCACCTGGCGGATGCGCGCTTGAGCGTGGTTGCTGCGGGCATACACCGTCAGGGCCTGGTCCCAGTCACCCAGGCGCTCGCACTGCTGGCCAAGGGCGAACAGCAAGCGCCCATGGCGCCGTGCCAACCAAGGGTTGTCGCTGCGCCATGGGGCCAGGGCATCGAGGATCGCCGCTGGGGCCTCACCGTGCTCAAGGCGCTCGGCGCACCGGTGCAAACTCATCGCCAGGTCGACGTCGCTGCGCTGTTGCAGCGCGCGTGATCCAGCGCTGAACGGCACCTGCTCGAAACGCAGCAGGCCCAGGTCGGCGAGCACGAACTCCGACCAGTCCTGATACAGGTTGCCGAAGAACAGCAAGCGCATGCGGTCGCACAACGGCTGCAGGCACCACTCAAGGATGCTCACCGGAGCCAGGGCGAACCATTGCGAGAGCGGCCTGGGCGCCAGGTCCAGGGCTTGCAGCTGGTCGAACAGGTCGCGCTTGGCGGCGCGCGGTCGGCTCAGCTGGCTGGCGAAACACTGGGCCAGTTCGTCCTTGCGCAGCAAGGCGAACAACTGCTCCACGCTCAACTGCTCTGGCTCGCGTACCCAGCCCAACGCCTGCAGGGGTTGCAGCGCCTGCTGGGTATCACCGATTTCGGCATACTCGAGCCGGTCACTGCGAAACAGCTCGCCCTTGCGCATGACCATGCGCACCATCAGCGCCTGGGCCGGCTGCTGCAGTGCGGCGAAGGCCTGCAGGAAGGCCAGCTCCTGGGCGTCGAGCACATCGGCATAGCGTTGTTCGACCCACTGCAACACCTGGCGAAAGTTATGCAGGTAGTACAGCGGGTCATCGACGGAATGGGCAATCACAAGGCACGTCAGGCAAAGAGGAACAGGCACTGTTTATACATACAGATAACCGGCCCTGGCAAGCGTCACTGCTCGCCTTGCCCGCGTGCAGTCAAGCCTGCCGACGAATGGCGGCCGGCGTCCTGCGCCAAGGCATCGCCCAGCCGGCACAGCGCCTCGCGCAGCGCCGCTGAGCCAAGCCCCGTCCAGGTCAGCAGCACGCACTGCTGGTAACGCCCCTGCACACTGAACCGGGCGCCGGCCATGACTGGCAAGGCGGTACCCGCCATCGCCGCCACCACACGGTCCACAGAGACAGGTTGCAGCAAGCGTACCCACACGGCATTGCCGCCGTCGGGCATGGCAAAGTCCAGTTGGCCTCCCAGGTGCACCTGCAACTGGTGACAGAACTGTCGCATACGCAGTGATTGGTCCACGCGCAGGCGGTTCAGGTGATCGTCCACTTCGCCCTTGGCGAACATCTGCGCCAAGGCCTGCTGGCGCAAAGGCGGCAATTGGTAGGCGCGCCGGTCGAACGCTTCGCCCAGCGCCGGGTGCCGGCCCAGCACGTAGGCATAGGGTGCCTCGGCACCCACCATGGCTTCCAGCGAGCCCAGCACCAGCAGCCAACGTTGATCGACCCAGTCACGCAAGCGCGCGCCAGGCGGGCTGAAACAGCGTTCGCTGTCCAGGTCGTTCTCAAGCAGCCATACCGGTTGTTGCGCCAGCAGCCGGGCGACTTGCTGTTGATCGTGCGACACGATCATTCGCCCCCCGGGCAGGCCCAGGCACGAGGGCATGACCAGCATGCGCACCGAACCCTGCTCCAGTAGCTGTGCCAGGCTGCCAAGGTCGAACCCGCCTTGGCTGTCCAGAGGCACTTCCAGCACCTGCATGCCAGCGCGCTGCAAACCCTGCAGCAAGCGCCAGCAACAGGGCGATGTCACCAGGGCCGTACCGCCCTGCAGCGCCAATACCGTCAGCAGCGTTTCCAGCAATGCCTGTACATCAGGGCCAAGGTGCACATGTTCCGCTTTCCATGGCTGGCTGCCCGAACAGCTGTAGCGCTGCGCCAACACTTCGCGAAGACGCGCGCCGGCGATGCTCGGTGGCACTGGCAAGGCCTGGGCACGTTGGCGCGCCAGGCGACGTTCGTGAGCGAACAGCTTGCGCTCGAGGCTCGCCAGCACAGGCTCGGGGTTACGGGCCAGGCGAGCCCCACCCAGCTTGCTGCTGGGTTGCACGAAATATCCGGATTTCGCCACCGAGCGCACCCGGCCTTCATTTTCCAGCAGGCTGTAAGCCGCCTGCACAGTCGCCAGAGACACCCGCAGGCGCCGGGCCAGAGCCCGCAGCGAAGGCAAACGCGGCTCCCCACCCCGCTCTGCCTGGTCGATCAACGCCTGCAGGTAGCGGTACACCTTGTGGTAGGCGAACTCTCGCCCCATCAGCACGACGCCTCTCGGCCTGCCCGACGGTCCAGCAAGCGCAGCTGCACATCGCGCCGCGCCAGCCCTGCCAGCAGCCGCCGAGTGCCGTGTTGCAGATGCCCGCCATAGATCGCCCGCAAGTGCCGAAGCGTCAGGCCACTGGTATTGGTCAGCCAGTTCTTGACTGCATCCGGGCAAGGTTTGCCTTGCAATGCACGGTGCAGGTACGGCAAGGCCACCAGCATGTCGGGGTGTCGGCACTGCAGGAAGCGCTCCAACCCCCGCCCGCGGTCGGCGAAAGGGCCATGGAGCATGCAGATGAGCTGGGCCTGGTCGGCGCCATGTACCTGGGTGAAGTGCACCGGCTGTGGCCTGGGCGGTTCGCTCGACGCCCGTTGACCCAGCAGCCGCAATGCCTCCCGCGGACGAGCAGGTGCCAGGCAGCGCGAACACAACGCCTGCAGCTGCGCCAATGCCAAGGGATCCAGGTAGGCTGCCAGCGGTGTGGCGTCATGCGTTGGCGCGAGCTTGAGCTCCATCATCCGATCAAGCGCCCCTTCATCCAGCAGCTGGGGCATAAGATCATCGATGGACAAGAGCCGCATCGCTGCTTCATCAGGCTGCTCGTGGTCAGGCATTTCGGGCTCGCCAACCGGCAGACCGGCAAGCCCGTGCAGCTCGCTCAATCGATCGGCCAAGGCCGCAATGCAGGGGGTCACGTTGACCGGGCCAGCGCCCCCGGTCAGACGCAAGCCCCGGCGGGCCCAGGCCAGGTAGCGGCGCCTTTGCTTGGCGGGCATGGCGGTCACCAGCGCATCCGCACAGGGCTGGCCGTCGCACGCCAATCCCACCGCAGCCGCCAGCTCCAGGTGCAGGCGGCTGCCGAGCAGCGCTTCAGGCCGCGGGTCGATCAAGTGGCCGAACAGCAACATGGCATCGCGTGCCAGTGCCCAGGGCTCACTGGCCCCAGCGTTACGATTGAAAGGCTCCACACTCCCCGACATGACCATCTGCAAGTTGACTCGCGGGTCGTCATGCATGAACAGGGCATCGAAACTGCGCTGATGGTGTTCCAGCAGTGCGCTGCTCAGCGCCGGTACGCCCACTACCCGCACCTGCAGCTGGAAAGTCACCGGTGCGCGCAAGGCGATGCTCAACTGCGCGGCCCGCAAGATCGCGAGCAAGCGGGCGCTGCGGTTATCGCCGCCCTGTATCACCAGCAACCTGAAAGTGCCGATGTAGTCCGGCCCTCCGGCCGCCACCAGCAAACGCTGGATAAGCAATTGCAATGAGGCGCGCTGAGGTTGGGTCATATGGGCGAGCAAGCGCTCCAGCACTTGTTGGTAGATGTAATGCATAGCCTGATCGTGAATATGGCTCACGGAGTTACCTCACCGCTTCAGTCATGCACCGCACCGCACTGTTCGCATGAACAACGGCACGGTGAAATCGACAGGAGAACTTTCCTATAGTTATTTGTAAAAAACTGAAGTAGCGAAACGCTGTCGCCAAGCCATCGAGAAGAAAGATCCCCTTCGCGCACTTACCACCTGGCACCTCAACCCAGCGCGGGGCCTACCCTTCTCCATCACACGCTCCTTGCGTTAACTATCATTGCGCCATTATCAAGCGTCGCCGATTGAATAAAAGATACAGATGACGGTAAAAAAACCATTCAGTCAGCGGAAAATACCAACACATTTTCTTACGCAATCCCAAAACTGGAAGCCATTGCAGAGAAACAACGTGAGAAAAAAGTCTAACTCGAAAGAGCAATGGGAATATTGAACTTAAGATGTAAGAAGTTTCTTATATGGCAGACAGAAAAAACCCGAGCTCTGCCCGGGTTCTTCTTGCACCTTCACTTTCTCAGGACTGCGCCATGTCCAGCACCACCCGCCCACCGCAGGGGCACTCGTCCATGCAGCGGTGAGCCTCCACCACCTGGCTGAACGAAAACACCTTGATGATCTGCGGTGTCAACAGTTGATCGGCGGTGAACTGGTTGATATCGCGCAAGGCACGCTGCAAGGCCACCTGATCCTGGCTGATGCCCAGTTCCGGCTTGCCGGTGAAGTTGCCGATGCAATGCACATGGAACTGGATGTTCTTCTGGAACGCCGCGCAGGCCGGGAACGGCGTCTGGTTGCCCCCTTGCAGGCCATACAGCACCAGGCTGCCACGCGGTGCCAGGACATCGCCGAGCAACGACATCTGCGGCCCACCCATGCCATCGAGGACCATGTCCACGCCGCGGCCGTCGGTGTACTTGCCGACCTGCATGAGCAAGTCCTGCTCTTCGGTGACGATCACCTTGTCCGCCCCCAGCCCCAGCAGGTAATCGCGCTGCTCGGGCTCCTTGGTGGCGGCGAACACCTTCAGCCCCAGCGCCTTGCCCAGCTGCACGAACGCAGGGCCGGCACAGTGGCTGGCGTCAGTCACCAGAGCGGTCTGCCCAGCCTTGGCACGGGCCAGATCGACGTAAGCGAAGTAGGCGATCAGCAGCGGCGTATAGTGCACGCTGGCCTCGATCGGTGTGAGCACGTCCGGATAACGGGTGATCGCCGTGCGCGGCAGGACGATGACATCGCCATACACCGGATGCTCGTTGGCGCTGGCGGCGGGGAAACTGGCCACCCGATCGCCGACCGCAATATCCTCGACACCCTCGCCGACCGCCATCACCACGCCCGCCATCTCGCTGCCGATCCCGGCCGGCAGGCGGGCCTGGGACGGTGCCAGGTTCTGCCGCCAGAGCACGTCGTACCAGCTGACGCCGATCGCCTCGACGCGAATCTGCACCTCGCCAACGCCAGGGGACGGTTCGGCCTGCTCCTCGCAACGGAGCACATCGGCAGCGCCGAACTTGTGGAAACGGATCATGCGGGACATCGCATACCTCGCTTGTGTGAACCTCGTATTACCACGAACTTTATCCGGGCTTTGGCCGTTAGACCATCAGTGGCGGTTAATAGTCGACATGCCTGTCATCGATTGGGCACCTGACATTCCTGTGCATTGGCCCCCGGAAATCGGTGCAGGGTAACAGCCTTTGGCCTTAATATTCACCCCTGCCCCACTTAAGGCGAAACGCACCGATGAATCGAAACGACCTGCGTCGCGTAGACCTCAACCTGCTGATCGTGTTCGAAACCCTCATGCATGAGCGCAGCGTGACCCGCGCGGCCGAGAAGCTGTTCCTTGGCCAGCCGGCGATCAGTGCGGCGTTGTCGCGCCTGCGCAACCTGTTCGACGACCCGTTGTTCGTGCGTACCGGTCGCAGCATGGAGCCTTCGGCGCGCGCGCACGAGATCTTCGCCCTGCTCTCCCCGGCACTGGACTCGATTTCCACCGCCGTCAGCCGCGCCGCCGAATTCGACCCGGCCACCAGCAACGCGGTGTTTCGCATCGGCCTGTCCGACGATGCCGAGTTCGCCCTGCTGCCGATGCTGCTCAAGCGCATCCGCGCCGAAGCGCCTGGCATCGTGCTGGTGGTGCGCCGGGTCAACTACCTGCTGATGCCGACCCTGCTGGCCTCGGGCGAAATCTCGGTGGGCGTGAGCTATACCAACGAATTGCCGGCCAACGCCAAGCGCAAGGTGCTGCGCCGCAGCATGCCCAAGCTGCTACGCGCCGACAGTGTGCCGGGCAGCATCACCCTCGACGACTTCTGCGCCCGCCCGCATGCGCTGGTGTCGTTCGCCGGCGACCTGTCCGGGTTCATCGACGAGGCCTTGGAGGAAATCGGCCGCAAGCGCCATGTGGTGCTGGCGGTGCCGCAGTTCAATGGCCTGGGGAGCCTGCTGGCAGGGACCGATATCGTCGCCACGGTGCCGGACTACACGGCGGATGCGCTGACTGCGGCCGGGGGGTTACGCGCCGAGGAGCTGCCGCTCGAAGTGCGCAGTTTCGAGCTGCACATGGCCTGGCGAGGGGCGCAGGACAATGACCCGGCGGAGCGGTGGTTGCGCTCGCGGATACAGATGTTCTTCGGCGATCCCGACAGCCTTTGATTGAGTTCCATTAAGCGCCAAAAACACTTTAGGTACATGAAGTTATAAGCAAAATTTACTATGGGCTGATTACTTGGATCAACTACGAAAAAATGCCGCTCATGGTCTAGCCAATTGACTAATTCAACCCTAGTTGTCATATGCCGGTTTCTTGATACTCTGAATGCTCGCCCTTCACCCCGTAAAAAATCGTACCTATCCAAGTCACGATCATGCTTCGCCCGTCGCACCCAGCCGTATCAGGTGTTCGAAGAGTTTTCTGACCTCAGGCGCCAGCTCGGTATGCTCTGCAACACCGACATAGAGCGTTCGCTGCGCCCAATCACCGTCCAGCGTGATCGCATGCAACTGGCGCCCCAACAGTGCCTTGCGCACCGATCCTAGCGGCAGGATGCCGATGCCGAGCCCAGCTTCAATCATGCGGCAGATACCGTCAAAACTGCTGACCTGGATGCGCACTTTCAGTATTTTGCCATGCGCGACTGCTGCGTCACTGATTCTGCGCAGCAATGAGCTGCCTTGGTTCAATGCGACGAACTCATGATCCAGCGCCTGCTCCAGGGTGATGCGCTGGTTGCCGGCCAGTGGGTGCCCTCTTGGCACCAGCAGCGCCAGCTGATCTCTTCGATAAGGGCGTTTGAAGATCCCTTCTGAAGCCACATTGTCGGCAAAGATGCCGATATCTGCCCGCTCATGGATGAGGGCCTGCACGATATCGTCGCTCAGTGCCTCCTCCATGCCGATTCTGACAAATGGGTTGGAGGCCAGATAGACCGACAGATCCTGCGGCAGGAACTGAATGACAGCCGAGGTATTGGCCGTAAGACGCACGTGCCCGCGGGCGCCCATGGCGTAGTCACTGGCGTCGCACGCCATGCGGTTGATGCCATCAACGATGTGGCGGGCATGCTCGGTCATGCCGCGGCCTGCGGGAGTCAGTTCAACCCCCCGAGGGCGCCGATCGAGCAACACGCATTCAGTCAGCCGTTCCAGTTCGGCAAGGCGCTTGCTGGCAGTGGACAGAGACATGTTGGCCATTCGGGCTGCCTGGGTGAGATTGCGCGTCTCCGCCACGAACAGAAGTAGACGCAATGACAGTAGATCCATATGAAGAAGGTTCAATTTGAAGCCCCTGCCTTTCAGTTTTCGAAAGGGTAATGGAGAAATTGCCAATTTTCATAGCCCCGGGTAACGGCGACTATCGCAACACGACAAACCACAAGAGCGGATAACGCCATGACCCTACCCTTGCAAGGCATCAAGGTCGTCGAGATGGGCCAGCTGATCGCCGGACCGTTCGCCGCCAAGATGCTCGCCGAATTCGGCGCCGAGGTGATCAAGATCGAACCGCCTACCACCGGCGACCCCCTGCGCAAATGGCGCCTGCTGCACGAGGGCTCCTCGGTGTGGTGGGCCGCGCAATCGCGCAACAAGCAGTCGGTGACCCTCGACCTGCGCCAGTCCGAAACGCGCGAGGTGGCCAGGCGGCTGCTGGCCGATGCTGACGTCCTGATCGAGAACTTCCGCCCTGGCACCCTGGAAAACTGGGGCCTGGGTTGGGACGCGCTGCACGCCCTCAACCCGAAGCTGGTGATGTTGCGGGTATCGGGCTACGGCCAGACCGGCCCCTACCGCGACCGCCCCGGTTTCGGCGTGATCGGCGAGGCCATGGGCGGCCTGCGACACCTGTCGGGCGAGCCGGGGCGCACGCCGGTGCGAGTCGGTGTATCGATCGGCGACTCGCTATCGGCCTTGCATGGCGTGATCGGCGTGCTCCTGGCCCTGCGCCACCGTGAGCAGAACAACGGCCAGGGCCAGCAGGTGGACGTGGCGCTTTACGAATCGGTGTTCAACATGATGGAAAGCCTGCTGCCCGAGTACTCGGTGTTCCAGACCGTGCGCCAGCCGGCCGGCAGCAGCCTGCCGGGCATCGCGCCGACCAACGCCTACCGCTGCCAGTGCGGCAAATACGCGCTGATTGCCGGTAATGGCGACAGCATCTACCGGCGCCTGATGGAGAAGATCGACCGCCTCGACCTGGCCAATGACCCGGCCCTCGCACACAACGACGGCCGCGTACGCCACGTGGCCCGCATCGACGCAGCGATCTCGGCCTGGACCGCCGAGCGCCCACTCGACGACGTGCTGGCGGCGCTGAACGACGCACGCATCCCAGCCGGCAAGATCTACGACGCCCAGGACATCGCCAGCGACCCGCACTATCAGGCCCGCGACATGCTGCTCAGCGCCCGGCTGGACGACGGCACCCCGGTGACCCTGCCCGGCATCGTGCCGAAGCTGCAGACCACCCCCGGCCAGGTGCGCAGCCCGGCACCGAAGCTGGGCGAGCACACTAACACCGTGCTCGAGGCCCTCGGCTTCGACGCCGCCACCCGCATGCTGTGGCGCAGCCGCGGCATCATCTGAACAGGAGGCACTCACCATGAAACGCCTGTACCTGCAGGAAGTCGCCACCCGCGACGGCTTTCAGAACGAAGCCACCTTCATCGAGACCGCCGACAAGATCGCCATGGTCGACGCCCTGAGCCTGTGCGGCTTCGCCAAGGTCGAGGTCACCTCCTTCACCTCGCCCAAGGCCATCCCGGCACTGCGTGATGCCGAGGCGGTGATGCGCGGCATCACCCGTCAGCCCGGCGTCGAATACACTGTACTAGTGCCCAATGTACGTGGCGCCGAACGCGCTCTGGGCTGCGGCATCGACGAAGCCAACCTGGTGATGTCGGTGAGCGAGCCGCACAACCGCTCGAACCTGCGCATGACCCGCGAGCAATCCTTCGCCCAGTTGCACGAGGTAATCGGCGTGATCGGCGACAGTGGCGTGGCCATCAATGTCTCGCTTTCGACCGTGTTCGGCTGCCCGATGCAAGGCGACGTCGACCAAGACGAAGTGCTCGGCTGGGTCGACCGCTTCGCCCGCCTGGGTGTTCGCGGCGTCACCCTGTGCGACACCACCGGCATGGCCTTCCCCAACCAGGTTCAACAGCTGAGCGCCAGGGTGCTCGAACGCTTCCCCGAACTGCAGGTCACCCTGCACTTCCACAATACCCGCGGCATGGCCCTAGCCAACACCGTGGCCGCGCTGCAGGCCGGGGTCGAACGCTTCGACGCCTCGCTCGGCGGCCTGGGCGGCTGTCCGTATGCGCCCGGCGCCAGTGGCAACGTCTGCACGGAAGACCTGCTGCACATGCTGGACCTGATGGGCTACGACACCGGAGTAGACCTGGGCCAGGTGCTGGCAGCCTCGGCGCGCCTGCCCGGGCTGATCGGCCACGGCACGCCGAGCCAGATCCTCAAGGCCGGCAAACGCCTGGACCTGCACCCCACCCCCGAACACGTAAAAACGCTCAGCAAGCAAGTGGTGTCGAACCACGCAGAGGCCGCCCAATGATCGACCATCTGGACCACCTGGTACTCACTACCAACGATGTCGACGCCTGCCGCGACTTCTACACCCGCGTGCTGGGCATGCAGCCGGAAACCTTCGGCACCGGCCGCCTGGCGTTCCGTTTCGGCAACCAGAAGATCAATGTGCACGTGCGCGGCCACGAGTTCGAGCCCAAGGCGCACCTGCCGGTGCCTGGCGCGCTGGACCTGTGCTTCATCGCCAGCATTCCCCTCGAGGCCGTGATCGCCCACCTGCACAAGGTGCACTGGCCCATCGTCGAAGGGCCGGTGCAGCGCACCGGCGCCACCGGCCCGATCCGCTCGGTGTACGTGCGCGACCCAGACCTGAACCTGATCGAGATCGCCGAACAACTGCCTGCCTGACCGCTCAACCGAGGTGACCCATGAACATCGTTTTTCTCGACGGTGCGAGCCTGCCTGCGCCCTTGAATCGTCCCGCCCAGGCTACTCGCTTCGAAATCCGCCTCAGCACCACGCCGCAAGAAGTGCTCGACGCCCTGGCCAACGCGCAGGTGGCGATCACCAACAAGGTCCGCCTGGAACGTGCGCAGCTTGAACAACTCCCGACGTTGAAACTGATCTGCGTGGCCGCCACCGGTTACGACTGCATCGACCTCGCCGCCTGCCGCGACCTTGGCATCAGCGTGTGCAACGTGCCGGCGTATTCGGCAGTCAGCGTGGCCGAGTCGGTGATCACCTCGCTGTTCGCCTTGCGCCGGCACCTTGTCGCCTATCGCCAGGCAGCCGTCAGTGCCTGGCCAACCTCCAGCCACTTCTGCGTGCACCAGGCACCGATCGACGACATCCAGGGGATGACCCTGGGCATTGTCGGCCGCGGCGATATCGGCAGCCGGGTTGCGCGTCTGGCCAGGGCCCTGGAGATGAAGGTGCTGTTCGCCGAACACCAGGGCGCCAGCTGCGTGCGTGAGGGCTACGTCGCCTTCGACAGCTTGCTGGATCAGGCCGACGCCATCACCCTGCACTGCCCGCTGACGCCGCGCACCCGTCACCTGATCGGCGCGGCGCAACTCGCGCGGATGAAGCCCGGCGCACTGCTGATCAACACCGCTCGCGGACCGCTGGTGGATGAGCACGCCCTGCTCGCTGCACTGCTCGACGACCACCTGGGCGGCGCCGCGCTGGATGTGCTGGACGGCGAGCCACCGCGGGCGGACCACCCCCTGTTGCAGGCCGGGCTGCCCAACCTGCTGATCACGCCGCACGTGGCCTGGGCCAGCCAGAGCAGCGTGGCGCGCCTGAAGCAAGTGCTGCTGGCCAATATCGAGGCATTTGCCAAAGGTCAGCCAATCAATCTGGTGTCGTAGCACAACCGATCCTCTAGGTTGCACGCCAAATCAACAACAAAAAGGCAGAGCACCATGACTACAACAATCAGCTCTTCAAACGACCTTCCGGCGACCCGCCGCCCCCCCCTGTACCAGCATTTGTACATGCAAGTGCTGGCCGCCATCGCTCTGGGCATATTGCTTGGCCATTTCAGTCCTGGATTGGGCGAGCAGATGAAGCCACTGGGCGATACCTTCATCAAACTCATCAAGATGCTGATCGCGCCAATCATATTCTGCACAGTGGTCAGCGGCATCGCCGGCATGCAGAGCCTGAAGCGTATCGGTCGGATCGGCTTCAAGGCGCTGGTGTACTTCGAGGTACTAACCACCATCGCCCTGGTCATCGGCTTGATCGGTGTCAACCTGCTCAAGCCGGGAATGGGCATGCATATTGACCCCGCTACCCTGGACGCCAGTGCCATCACTGGCTACAGCAAGGCCGCCCATGATCAGACCGTGGTCGGCTTCCTGACCCATGTCGTACCCACCACGGTTTTCGGCGCCTTCACCGAGGGTGACATCCTACAAGTGCTGTTCATATCGGTGCTGTTCGCCTTTGGCCTGCAACTGCTGGGGGATGTTGGCAAACCCCTGCTCGACTCCATCGACCTGATAGCCAAAGCCTTCTTCCGCATGCTCAAGATCGTCATGTACGTGGCGCCGCTGGGCGCCTTCGGCGGCATGGCCTTCACTGTCGGCAAGTACGGCGTACAGTCGCTCGGTGCCTATGGCCACCTGCTGCTGTGCTACTACCTGACCGGGCTGGTGTTCGTCTTCGTGGTGCTGAACCTGGTCGCCCGTCTGGCCGGCTTCAGCTTGTGGAAGTTCCTCAAGTACATCCGCGAGGAACTGGTGCTGGTGCTCGGCACCTCATCTTCGGAATCGGCCCTGCCGAGGCTGATGGGCAAGCTGGAGAAGCTCGGCTGCGAGAAGTCCACCGTGGGCCTGGTGGTGCCCTCGGGCTACTGCTTCAACCTCGACGGCAGCTGCATCAACATGACCGTGCTGGCGATCTTCATCGCCCAGGCGCTGGACATCGACGTCTCGCTGTACCACCAGGTGACATTGTTGTTGATCCTGTTGCTGACCTCCAAGGGTGCAGCCAGTGTCACAGGTGGTGCGTTCATTACCTTGGCGGCGACACTCGGCTCGCTCGATGTCATCCCAGCAGCAGGACTGGTGCTGGTGTTGGGCGTGTACCGGTTCATCTCTGAAGGCGGCGCCCTGATCAACGTGATTGGCAACGGTGTTGCCACGTTGAGGTCGATCTCGATGTTCGGGTATCGCGGCATGAACCCGGCGACGAACCTGACCAGACTGTGCGAACCGAACTGATGAGGAGCACTGACACGTAACCGTCCGTGCCGTTGATCATGTGCTTACAGGGCTAATAAGTCGGCGGCGTCTAGGGATATTTGAGGAAGAAACAGGCAAGGTTACTGTGTACTGTTGCAGAAGCCGTGAATCGCCTGACATGCAGCGCGAAGCGACTCATCATCGAGCGCATACGCGATTCGCAGGTAGCCAGGCAGGCCAAAAGCACTACCTTGCACAACGGCCACGTTGGCTTCTTCAAGCAATGCCCTCGCCACCGCCTCATCGTCAACGAGATCACTGCCGCCTGGCGAGCGCTTGCCGATCAGCCCAGAGCAGTCAGCAAAAGCGTAGAAGGCACCGCTCGGGACTTCGCAGCTGATACCCGGCGCCCGGTTGAGCAGGTCGGCCATGAAATCGCGGCGCCGCTGGAATACTTCGCGACTGTGAGCGATAAAGTCCTTCGGACCGTCCAAGGCAGCGATTGCAGCGTGCTGCGAAATGGAACAGGCACCCGAGGTCTGCTGACCTTGAAGCTTTTCCATTGCTTCGAGCAGCCAGCGAGGCCCCGTGGCGAACCCGATGCGCCAGCCGGTCATGGCGTAGGCCTTCGACACGCCGTTCATGGTCAGTGTTCGTGCAGCCAGTCTTGGCTCGACCTGGGCAAGCGTAAGGAACTCACGGTCGTCGAAGATCAGGTGCTCATAGATGTCGTCCGCCAGAATCATTACCTGCGGATGGTCCAGCAACACCTCAGCCAGCGCCAGCAGCTCGTCACGGTCGTACACGGCGCCCGTGGGGTTGGACGGCGAATTCAGGATCAGCCAGCGGGTTTTCGGGCCAATGGCTTCGGCCAACGCTTGCGGGGTGAGCTTGAAGCTCGACTCGGCGCCACAGGCAACAATCCGCGACTCGCCACCGCACAGCTCGACCATTTCTGGATAGCTGACCCAGTACGGCGCAGGAATCACCACTTCGTCACCTTCGTTCAGGGTCGCGGCCAAAGCATTGAAGATAACCTGCTTGCCTCCGCTGCACACCAGCGTGTCCTGCCAGGTCACATCCAGGCCAGTTTCACGCTGGTATTTGCGCGCGATGGCTTCACGCAGCGCTCGAAGCCCAGCCACCTGGGTGTAGCGAGTGTGGCCATTGTTGATCGCACTGATGGCCGCAGCACGGATATGCTCCGGCGTATCGAAGTCAGGCTCACCTGCACAGAGTGAAATGATCTTCGCCCCTTCTGCGCGGCGCGCAGCGACGCGGTCGATGATTTTATAGGTCGCCGAAGGCTTGGCAGCCTCCAGGCGACGATTCAGCGTTTCCAGGCTCACGCGTGCTCCTCCGGGTGTAAAAGGCCCATCAGGTGCATGGTTGTATGGCCCTCGCGCAGCTTGGCCATGAACACGGCCTCTTTGTCGGCGCGCTTCTGGCCTTCGCGTAGTGTGTGTTCAACGGCATCGGCCGGGATGATGATGACACCGTCCTCATCCGCGACAACCAGGTCGCCGACACTTACCTGCGCGCCGCTGAAGTCGAACGACTTGCCTACCGAAGGCGTGGTCGCCTTGACAGTACCTTTGACCGAGATGCCCCGCGCAAACACCGGGAAGCCGTGAGCTTCAAGCGCGGCGATATCGCGCACGCCGCCGTTGATCACCAGCCCGACAATGCCCGCGGCCTCTGCCGCGACAGTGAGCACCTCACCCCAGTAGCCGGCGACGAAGTCGGCAGTATCACAGACCAGAACGCTATCGCGGGGCGCTTTCGCCACAGCCAGGTGCAGGCCCAGATTGTCACCTGGCGAGCATTGCAGCGGATAGGCTGGTGCCGCGATGAACGCGCCTTTCCAGACAGCGCGAATCTCGCGATCGACCGCGCACGGCAGCCCAGAGGCCTCGTACAGGGTGGAGCTGCCGAGGACTTTTGCGATGTTCTGATAGTCGTATGGAAGGCTCATGGTTGTTTGCTCTGCAGGGAGTGGTAACCGAGGGCGGCACGGGCTTCTTTGAGGCGCTTGCCAGTGGCGATCTGTTCACGGATCTGCGCTTCGACATGTTCGATACAGCGTGCCGTTTCAGCGACTTCCTGGGCACGATCACGCGGAACGATGACGACGCCATTGGCGTCAGCGACGACGATGTCGCGGGCACAAACCCGGGCTTGGCCAACCGACACCGGCTGGTTGACGGCCACGACTTCCACGCGGTCCTTGCCGGTACGCATGAAGCGGCCCTTGCTGAACAGCGGGTAGCCTTCGCCCAGTGCCTTGTTCACATCGCGACAGACGCCATCAATGACGGTGCCCGCGATACCTCTTGCCAAGGCGTACTGGGTCATGATGTCGCCCCAAACCGTGCAATCGGTACGGCCTTCGTTGGCAATGACCACAACGTCACCTGGTGCTACTTCATCAATGAAGTCACCCACAGTGCCGGGCGGTGTGCTCGCACTGACGTACTGAACAGTGAAGGCCGGACCGACCACAACCTGGCGGTAGTTGGCCAGAGGCGCGATACCGAAGGCCTGACCCGGAAGGCCCAGCTTGTCCATCGCATCGGACACACCTGGGGTATCCAGGCCTTCGAACAAAGCGACGAGATCTCTATCGGAAAGGCTCATGTCACTGCTCTACCTTGATGGCTTCGAATTGGGAGTCGTGCATCACTTCCTCGATCGAGCGGCCCGCGCGGACGGCGTCGACCATGCCGGCCTGGCGGCGATCGATACGCTCGGCCAGGTCGAGCACCTTTTCGATAGCGTGGACTGGGACAAAAACGGTACCGCATTCATCGGCGATCACGTAGTCGCCCTCCTCAACCTCAACGCCTGCCATGCGAACCTTCACGGCCGCGTCGATCTGGATGAGCCGGTTACGTGCGCTGATCATGGTCACACCGCGGCCGAAAACCGGGTAGCCGATCTCAGCGCTGCCGCGGATGTCGCGACTGAAGCCATCGATGATCGAGCCACGGACGCCTTTGCGCTGGGCTGCATTGGCCAGGATGTCGCCCCAGCTGGAAATACCCTCGACGCCTCCGGCGATCACCAGCACGCGGTCGTCGGTGGTGATCTGCTCCACTGCCGGGGTAATCAGGTGAACGGTGGGCGCCACGTCCTGCTTTGGCCCCAACTGCACAGTGCTGGCGCGGCCAACAATCCTCGGGCAGTTCCAGAGCGGCATCAGGCCGTTGGTGGCACCAGGAAGCTGGAGGAAGTCCAGCGCGTCCGACACCGTGTTGGTATCGAGCGCAGCCAGGCGATCAAGCGGGGCTTTCAAGCTCATCGGTTGCAGACCTCTTGTAGTTGAAGCTTCAGTATCTGCGCCGAGGTTTGATACGTATATTACGAAGAAGCTAAGCTTGTCATACCCAAAACCTATGGAAGAGTGCTGTGATCAACTTTCGCTTGATACGCCACCTCTGGCTGTTCCTGGCGGTTGCCGAAGACCAGAATTTCAGTCGTGCGGCCAAACGGCTAGGCATGTCGCAGCCACCTCTGACCGAGCAAATCCAGGCGCTCGAACAGTCCCTTCGCGTTCAACTGTTTACCCGTTCTCGCCGTGGCGCACAGCTCACTGCAGCCGGGGCAGCAATCCTCCCTGCGGTCCGAAAGTTTGCCGATCAGTTGGAGCGTCTGGAGTTGGCGGTTCACGAGGCCGTGACCGGTCACGCCGGTGTGCTGACCATCGGGGCGATCACATCGGCGATGATCGATGTGCTGCCCCGGCTGATCGAGCGCTTCAAGCAGGACCACCCGTTGATCACGGTTTCGGTTCGAGAAATCGACAGCGCGGAGGCGATTCCGGCGCTCGAGGCTGGCGATATCGACATCGCATTTGCGCGCCTTGAAGGCAACCTTGGCCGGCACCTGCAGTCGATGCCTCTGTCAGAGGACCGCCTGGCCGTCGCGATGCCCAAGGACCACCCTCTGGCCGCCAGTGAATCCATCGATCTGAAGACGCTTGCCGATGAAACGCTGGTGATGGCTTCAAGAGACGTAAGCCCTGTGTATTTCGATTATCTGGTGGGGCTATGCAAATCCAGCGGCTTCGCGCCGCGTATCGTGCATCAGGTCCGCTCGGTCTCATCGCAGGTGGCGTTCGTCAGTTGTGGCCAGGGCATCGCCTTGGTGCCGACGTCCATGGACAAACTGGCGCCGGAAAATGTGCTGGTGCGGCCTTTGCAGCCGGAAGTGAAGGTTGTCACAACCGCAATGGCATGGCATGGGGTCAACAGTAACCCCCTGGTGGATGCGATGATCGATCAAGCCAAACAGATTTTTGCATCATAGGCTGGGCATATGACTGGGTTCGCGGCTTCGTATTGTACAAAATGCTGGACTGGACCGACATTGAGGCCTCTGTAAAAGGAGTTCCCACCGTGGCAGACCCTGCTCGCTTCACTCACAAGAAATTGCCGTTGAACATCGAGGGCGTGTTGCTGGATCTGGCAGTGATCCACCGATCCGGTCCCAAAGCTCCCATCCTCTTCCTGCATGGGTTCGGTTCGACCAAAGAAGACTATGCCGACATCACGCTGCAGCCCGCATTCGAAGGTCACCCCTTCATCGCCTACGATGCGCCTGGTTGCGGTGAGACCGAATGCAGCGATCTCTCCCGCATCAACATCTCCTTGCTGGTGGAGACTGCCCAGGCCGTACTTGCGCACTTCGGCGTCGACAGATTCCATCTGGTCGGTCACTCCATGGGGGGCTTGACCGGGCTGATGCTCGCAGATGCGGCTCCAGAGCGCGTGCTGAGTTTCGTCGATATCGAGGGCAACATCGCGCCCGAGGATTGCTTCCTCAGCCGACAAATCCACGATCATAGACGCGAGGATGATGCACGCTTCTTCCTCGACTTCATCGAGCGCACCCGACTTGCCGCCGATCCTGCCAGCGCGCTTTATGCGGCTAGCCTGGCGCACAAAGTGCGCACCGGAGCGGTTCGCGGCATCTTCGAGTCCATGGTCGAGCTGTCAGATAACGGCGGTCTGATGGAAAAATTCCTGGCGCTGCCTTTCCCGCGCCAGTACATGTACGGCGTCACCAACTCCCACCTTTCCTATCTGGACGACATTGTTGCCCAAGGGGTGCAACTGGCTTGCATCCCCGATTCTGGCCACTTCCCGATGTATTCCAACCCGGCGCTGATGTGGCAGCACATCAAGGCATTGCAAGACCGCGCCTGACCCGGATCACCGGCTTTAACCACTGCAGTGAGGCGCGACCCGTACCAAGCCCGCTTCATCAGTCTGCTGGACATTCAACCATGAACGGTGATGGCTTAAGGCACTGCATCGTGCAGTTGCCCGAAGCCTCCGAATCTCAGCTACGGGCGGACGTATAGTCCGGGCTCGAGCGCCAGCCGGTGTTCTCTTCGACTGCACCGGAACCGTCAAGGTACCCGTGCTTGCGCAGGTCGGGCATGAGCACCGCAGCCAGCAAGGTGATCGCGCTCATGGCGGCGACGTAGTAATAGAAAACCGACTCTACACCCGCTCCTCGCAACATCAACGCGACATACTCGGCCGTGCCACCACACAAGGCATTGCCGATGGCATAGGGTAAACCTACGCCCAGCGCACGCACGGTCGCCGGGTACAGGTCCGCCTTGAGAACACCCGTCACTGGCGTATAGAACGCCGCGATCAGCAAACCACCCATGACCAGCGCAAAGGCCTCATAGGGGTTGCTGACATTCTTCAGTCCGCTCAGCAATGGCACGATGAACACGCTGGAAAGCACACCAAACGCGATCATGCTGTTGCGCGAGCCGATTCGGTCAGCCAGCATCCCGTAGACCGGCTGCAGGCACATGAACACGACCAGCGCTGCGGTCATGATGAAGCTGACGGTGGCGGGGTCGAAACCTGCGGAAACGACCAGGTACTTCTGCATGTAAGTCGAGAACGTATAGAAGTGCAGCGAGCAGCCCGCCGTGATCGCCATGGTCAGCAATACCGCCTTCTTGTGACGCATCAAGGCTTTGATCGACCCGGCCTCTTTGTGCTTGCTGTCCTTGGCGTGCGCGGTTTCCAGCATCGAGCGGCGCAGGTACACCACCACCAGCGCACTCACCGCACCGATCAGGAACGGGATTCTCCAGCCCCAGGCCTTCAGTTCGTCCAGTGCCAGCACATTCTGCAGTACCACCACGGTGAGCAATGCCAGCAACTGGCCGGCGATGATGGTGAAGTACTGGAACGAACCGAAGAAGCAGCGCTTGCCCGTGCTCGATACTTCGCTGATGTAGGTCGCGCCGGTGCCGTATTCGGCGCCGACCGAAAGCCCCTGCATCAATCGGGCGATGAGCAGGAGCACCGGAGCTGCCATACCGACAGTTTCATAAGTGGGCAGTACGGCGATCATCAGCGAGCCGCCGCACATCAGGAACACCGAGATGATCATGGAGAATCGCCGGCCACGGGTGTCGGCCAGGTAACCGAAGATCCACCCGCCCAGCGGGCGCATGAAGAAGCCGACGGCGAAGATGCCTGCCGTGGCGAGCAGTTGCGTGGTCTGGTCGCCCTGGGGAAAGAACAGCGCGGCGAAGTAGATCGAGGTATAGGCGTAGATGAAGAAGTCGTACCACTCCACCAGGTTGCCGGAGCAGGCACCGAGAATGGCGCGGATGCGCTGGCGGTTGGTCAGGTTACGGATATCGGGCGAAGCAGCGTTGTTGTTGTTGGCGTGCATGGGGTGACTCCAGATTCTGGGCGAACGCAAGAAAGGAACAGCGGCGTCGGATTACTGGCTGTGAGTCGTTGTCGATAAGAAGGCGAGGAGCGGAGGAATGCGAAGCGATGTAACACACATCTTGGGGCTACCTTTTGGGACCTATTATTTTACAAGTCAGTCAAAGGGCACTGACTTTTATTCCCGGGCAAAGCTACGCCCTCGCCCTGACAGCGGCCAGACCACCAGGGCTCTAGCAGTTATGCTGCGATTGAATAGCTGGCGAGGCGGCTCAGAGCATGTGCCCAGCCCAGATCCCCTGCTCCACCAGCTCCGAGGCAATCTCGACGAAGGTCTCGCCAACATAACGCGTGGCCGGGCTGATGTGTCGGTCTGCCGGTGACACCAGCACCAGCTTGCGCATGGGGGTCGGATCGATCAGCGGCGCGGCGCACAAGGTGCCGTCCTTCAACTGCGCGTAGATCGACGCCAGCGGCAAGGCCGTGAAACCGAACCCGTTGCGGACCAGGTCGATCATGGCACCGAAGGAGTCGGCTTCGACGCTGGTGGTGATCTTGAACCCGCGCTCCAGTGCGCACTGGTCCATGATCTTGCGCAACCCGTGGCGCGGGCTGGGCAGCACCATCTGTTCCTCAGCCAGTTCGGCGAAATGCACAGCGCAATCCCGGCCCAGGCCTGCTTCGGGTGGGCCGACCAGCACCAGGTTTTCCATCATCACCGGCTCGATGCGCAGTGTGTGCAAGGGTTGCGGGTCGTAAGAGATGGCGAGTTCCAGCTCGCCACGCTGCAGCCAGTCCAGCAGGTAGCCACTGAACGCTGAAGAGAAGCGGATGGACAGGTCCGGGTGGGTGTCGCGAATGCGCTTGACCAAAGGCACCGTGACGATCTCGGCAATGGTCGGCGTGGTACCGATGGCGACCATGCCACGAAACGCAGCGCGCCCGCCGGCGACGGAGCTGCGAATGGCTTCGAGCTCATCCATGATGCGCGTGGCGCGCGCCAGCACCTCGAGCCCTGCCGGCGTGATTTCCATGCCGCGACCGTGCCGTTCGAACAGGTAAACGCCCAGTTCCTTCTCTAACTGCCGGATCTGGCGGCTCAAGGCAGGTTGCGCCACGTGCAGGCGATCTGATGCCTTGCTCAAGCTGCCAAGCTCGGCCACATGAATGAGGGTCTTGAGTTGCACTACGTCCATCGATCAACCATTGCTAACAGGAAGGCAGCGCCCTGCAACTGGCGCTTACGGGACAGTCTAATCAGCGGCCAGAGTAGCGGCTATACAATTTGGGTATATCAGTTAGTCACCTGCAGCGTTCACTGATGGAGGCACTGGTCACACGTCGCTTCACTAACCGCTACCCAGGCCTTATAGCTACGCCGGTTTTCTATAACCCGGCATGCCGCTGCGCAGCCATACCCCAAGTGATGCGTCTGACGGTCGCATACCCCGCCAATGAGTGGTCCTGCGCCAGAAGCTATGCCTTTGCGGCATATCTCAAAGAAAAAAACGGTAGTCGTCGTCCCGGCCTTCTCTCGCCATGATGTGGAAAAACAAGAGCAGCCCTGCCGGGAGATACCCATGTCATCGCAAGAAGCTGAACAGCACTGGCAAGAGGACGTGTTCCGCGTTCTAAAGGCCCACGACGTCAAACATGTTGTGTTCGTACCGGACGCAGGCCACTCGGCCGCCATCCGCATGTCCTATGAAGACCCCCATATCAACGCCGTGGTCCTGACCACCGAGGAAGAAGGCATCGGCTACCTCGCGGGTGCCTGGCTCGGCGGCGAGCGTGGCGCCTTGCTGATGCAGTCGAGCGGCGTCGGTAACTGCATCAATACCCTCGCCCTGCAAAATTGCGCGGGTTTTCCTTTGTTGATGGTAGTGACCATGCGCGGTGACTGGGCTGAGTTCAACGCCTGGCAGAACCCCATGGGCCAGGCTACCGAGGCCTCGCTCAACCTGATGAAGGTCATGACCTGGCGCGCCGACAAGCCGGAAGACGTCGCCCCGCTGCTGCATGGCGCCGCCACCATGGCCTTCAACGGCGATGCCGCCACCGCCCTGCTGCTCGGTCAGCGCCTGATCGGAGAAAAGAAATGGGTCAAGTAAGTGCCAACCACGTGCTGTGCCGCCGCGAAGTGGTGCGTACGCTGCTCGCCGACCGCAGCGACCTGCTGGTCGTCACCGGCCTGGGCTCCGCCTCCTACGACGTGATGGCCGCCGGCGATCACGACAACAACTACTACCTCTGGGCCGCCATGGGCAGCGCCATCACCGTTGGCCTGGGCCTGGCAAATGCCCAGCCGGACAAAAGCGTGGTGGTGATCACCGGTGACGGCGAATTGCTGATGGGTTTTGGCGCGCTGGCGACCGTGTCCCTGCAGCAACCGAAGAACCTGACCATCGTAGTGCTGGACAACGGCCACTTCGGCGAAACCGGCATGCAGGTCAGCCACGCCGGATTCGGCATCAAGCTCGACCAGGTTGCCACCACTTGCGGGTTTGCCTGGACTGACGAGATTCGCGACATGGACGGCGTGCATGGGCTGCGCGAACGCTTCGCCAACCGCGACGGGGTCAAGCTCGCCACTGTGAAAATCAAGGCCGAAAACCCGCCGCGAGTGCTCCCGCCGCGCGACGGTTATTACATCAAGAACCGTTTCCGCGCCGCCCTGGGCTTCCAGCCCACCTGACTGTGTTTGCGGGTGGGGCTGGTGGCGGAACCACGATGACGCCACCGGCCCTGCTCCCCCCCTGGAGAGTGACCATGACCGAATACAACCACGAAGAACTCAACGCCATCCGCGAAGGTGTGCGTGCCCTGTGCGGCGATTTCCCTGCCGAATACTGGCGCAAGATCGATGAAGAAAAGGGCTTCCCCGAAGCCTTCGTCAAGGCCATGACCGAGGCTGGCTGGCTGTCGGCGATGATCCCCGAGGAATTCGGCGGCTCCGGGCTGGGCCTGGCAGAGGCCTCGGTAATCCTGGAGGAAGTGAACCGTTGCGGTGGCAACTCCGGGACCATCCACGGGCAGATGTACAACATGTTCACCCTGCTGCGTAATGGCAGCGACGCCCAGAAAAGCTACTACCTGCCGAAGCTGGCAAGCGGTGAACTGCGCCTGCAATCGATGGGTGTCACGGAGCCGACCACCGGCACCGATACCACCAAGATCAAGACCACCGCCGTGCGCAAGGGGGACAAGTACGTCATCAACGGCCAGAAAGTGTGGATCTCCCGAATCCAGCACTCCGACCTGATGATCCTGCTTGCCCGCACCACGCCACTGGCCGAGGTGAAGAAGAAGGTCGACGGCATGTCGATCTTCCTGGTCGACCTGCGCGAAGCCATCAATAACGGCCTGACCGTGCAACCGATCGCCAACTTGGTCAACCACGAAACCAACGAGCTGTTCTTCGACAACCTGGAAATCCCGGCCGACAGCCTGATTGGCGAAGAAGGCAAGGGCTTTCGCTACATCCTCGATGGCCTGAACGCCGAGCGCACGCTGATTGCCGCCGAGTGCATCGGCGATGGCCGCTGGTTCACCGAAAAGTCTGCCCAGTACGCCCGTGACCGCGTAGTGTTCGGCAGGCCTATCGGCCAGAACCAGGGCGTGCAGTTCCCGATCGCCGAAGCGCACATCGAGATCGAAGCGGCCGACCTGATGCGCTGGGAAGCTTGCCGCCAGTACGACAGCGGGCAGAACGCCGGTGCTGCCGCGAACATGGCCAAGTACCTGGCCGCCAAAGCCAGTTGGGAAGCCGCCAACGCCTGCCTGCAGACCCACGGTGGCTTCGGCTTTGCCAACGAATACGACGTGGAGCGCAAGTTCCGCGAAACCCGCCTGTACCAGGTGGCGCCGATCTCCACCAACCTGATCCTGTCTTACGTGGCCGAACACCTCCTGGAACTGCCACGCTCGTTCTGATTCAGCGCCCCCTTGCCCCGGCAAGGGGGACGTTATGACAAGAGAGACCCTACTCATGAGCCAGTCCAAGGCACAGCGCCCCCTCGATGGCATCACCGTCATCAGCCTCGAACACGCCATCGCGGCGCCCTTCTGTACGCGCCAGCTGGCCGATCTGGGCGCCCGGGTCATCAAGGTCGAACGCCCCGGTAGCGGCGACTTCGCCCGTGGTTACGACCAACGCGTCAATGGCCTGGCTTCGCACTTCGTGTGGACCAACCGCTCGAAGGAAAGCCTCACCCTGGACCTCAAGCAGGGTATCGCCGGTGACATCCTCGACCAGTTGCTGGAGCAGGCTGATGTGCTCGTACAGAACCTGGCACCCGGCGCCGCCGCACGCCTGGGCCTTAGTTTCGAGGCGCTGCATGAGCGCTTCCCCAGGCTGATCGTCTGTGACATTTCCGGTTATGGCGTCGGCGGGCCTTACGAGCAGAAGAAAGCCTACGACCTGTTGATCCAGAGTGAAGGGGGTTTCCTCTCGGTAACCGGTGGCCCGGGTGATGACCAGATGGCCAAGGCGGGCAATTCAATTGCCGACATCGCCGCTGGCATGTATGCCTATACCGGCATCCTTTCGGCCGTACTGCTGCGGGAGAAGACCGGTGTCGGCAGCCAGGTCGAGATTTCGATGCTGGAAAGCCTGGTCGAGTGGATGAACTACCCGATGTACTACGCCTACGAGGGCGCCCTGCCGCCACCGCGCGCCGGTGCCGCCCATGCCACGATCTATCCCTATGGGCCGTTCCCGATTGGCGATGGCAGCACGGTCATGCTCGGCCTCCAGAACGAACGGGAGTGGCAGCTGTTCTGCCAGCAAGTGCTGCTGGACCCGGCGCTGGCCGAGGACGAGCGGTTTGCCGCCAACTACAAGCGGGTCGCCAACCGCGATGCGCTACGCGCCCTGATCGTCCAAGCCTTTGCCATGCTCGACTTCGACACCGTGATCCAGCGCCTGGAAGGCGCCAGCATCGCCAATGCCAAGGTCAACGACATGCAGGGTGTCTGGCAGCACCCACAATTGAAGGCGCGTGAGCGCTGGCGGCAGATCGACACGGCTACTGGCAGCGTACCCAGCCTGCTGCCACCCGCCACCAGCAACGCCTATACACCGCGCATGGACCCTGTCCCTGCCCTTGGCGAGCACAGCGAGGCCATCCTGGCTGAGCTGGGCCTGCCAACTGAACGTGTTCAACAGCTGCGCACTTCAGGGGTCATCTGACCCCTCTTTTTCAACACCTGCTGTTCCCTGATCCAGAGCGAGTATTACTGCTTATGAAAGTGCTGGTCGCTATCAAACGTGTGGTCGATTACAACGTGAAAGTTCGCGTCAAGGCGGACAACTCCGGCGTCGACCTTGCAAACGTCAAGATGTCCATGAACCCCTTCTGCGAAATCGCCGTGGAAGAGGCCGTGCGCCTGAAAGAGAAAGGCGTCGCGACCGAG
>Ga0160431_100090_pt1 | contig 71161 bp, 64 predicted proteins | sample HID1971K_E0MG_FD_108212 | JGI IMG/M metagenome (GOLD analysis project Ga0160431, IMG submission 108212) | Enriched millipede-associated microbial communities from UW Madison campus, WI, USA - HID1971K_E0 MG | ecosystem: Host-associated > Arthropoda: Insects > Digestive system > Unclassified ...
ACGACAAGCCGCAGGCCTGAGCCACGGCCACCCGGTGACGGTCTATATCGACGATGCGGTACACCCCTGGCGCGGCGAGCGCTGGGCGCATCTGATGGCCGACACCCTGCCCGAGCTGCACGCCATGGCGGCGCAGCTCGGGATTCCCCGGCGGGCCTTCCAGAACCGCCGCAGCGGCGCCCATTACGACGTCCCCGCGCCCCTGCGCCTGCAGGCCATCGCGCTGGGTGCGACCGCCATTTCCCGGCACACCGACCGGGCGCTGGTCAAAGCCGTCATCGCCAACGCCAGATCGCAATACACGGCCTGATCCGCCGGTAGCACCCGACCGTGGGTCGGGTGACCTGTCAGAACGGATCCGAGCCCGGCCGCACTTCCACCCCCAGCAGCGAACACAGCGCCAGCATGGCGTCATCATCGCGCTGCAGCGCCATCCAGCCGGCCAGGCCGCCGTTGCCGGTATCCACGCTCCACAGCGAGTAATTGTGCTCGCGCAGGCGGTCGTAGGCGGTGCCCATCAGCCGCGGCGCGTCGACGTGGGCGGCAAAATCCTCGTCATCCAGGTCGCCACCCCAGTCCAGCTGCAGGTTCCAGCGCGCGGACAGCTCGTTCACCGCCGACACCAGCGCATCGGTGTCTTCACGCTCCACCTCGAAGCCGGACTGCCAGGCAATGGCGGCCATCAGCGGCGGCAGCCAGTCGGCCTCCTCGTCGATCTCCTCACCGTTCTCCAGCAGCGCCTCGCGCCAGCGGTTGAACTGCTGCAGGCCCAGTTCCTCGTCGCCCGGGTTGATCAGCACGAACAGGTTCCAGATCCGGGCCTCGAAATCGTCTTCGTCGAAATCGCGCTCGTCTTCTTCGAAGTCGAAATAGTCGCTGTTGTCGGGCATGGCCGGTATTCCTGGAGACAGGCAGGCATTCTGCCACGGCCACCCTACGGTTATCCTGTGCGCCTGAAGATGGCCGTGGTGGCTGTCAGCATCCAATGACCATGAGCGATACCCCTCCCGATCACCTGGCGATCAACCCCACCAGCCCCTTCCACGATGCCGCTGCGCTGGAGCGCGGCGTGGGCATCCGCTTCAACGATGTCGAGCGCGACAACGTCGAGGAATACTCGGTCAGCGAAGGCTGGATCCGCGTGCAGGCCGGCAAGGCCCGCGACCGCCGTGGCAACCCGATGACCATCAAGGTCAAGGGCACCGTGGTGGCGTATTACCTGGATCAGAAGCCGGAATAATCGGTCAACCGACCCACGGTCGCTTGCTGCCCGGGATTGACGGCTGCGCCGTCAATCCTTTTGCCGGGTTTCCAGCAGGTCCAGGTTGCGGATCAGCTTGCGCGAGATCTCGTCGGAAATCCGCCCGCGCCGGGTCAACCGGAACAGTTCTTCGCGTTCGGCGGTCAACCCGGCACTGCGCAGCTGCCGGTAGCCCTGCTCCATGCGCCGCACCTTTTCCGGGTCCGCATCCGGGCCCTGGTCTTTTTCCAGGTTGCGCTGGTACAGCAGGCTCACCCGTGAGGCCGCATCGTTGTACAGCTGCACGTTGTCGGTGGTCTGGTTCTGCACCAGTTGCTGGCGCATGCGCTCCACCCCGGCCAGCGCCGCCTTCGAGGCCAGCCGCCGCGCCAGGTCTTCTTCCTTGCGCTCGCCCGAGTCCGCCGGCAGTTCCAGCCCCTTGAGCAGGCGCGGCAGCGCCACGCTGGCACCGACCAGCGACACCAGGATCACCGCTGCGGCCAGGAAGATCACCAGGTCGCGTGCCGGGAAGGCGCTGCCATCGGGCAGGAACAGCGGCAGGGTCAACACACCGGCCAGCGTGATCGCACCGCGTACGCCGGCCACCGAGGTGGCCACCACGATCCGCCACGAGGTGCCTGGCCGCGCTTCACCGCGATGCTTCGCACGCAGCACGCTCCAGCGCAGCGACAGCCACACCCAGGCCAGGCGCAGCAGCACCAGGGCCAGGTTGATCACCACCACGTACACCAGCAGCCACCACGCACTCTGGTGCCCGCTTTCGCTCACCGTGGTCATGGCGCGGTCCACGATGCCCGGCAGCTGCTCGCCCAGCAGCACGAACATGATGCCGTTGAAGGAGAACTGCAGCATGTTCCACACCGCCATGCGCTGCACGCGCATGCTGCCGGACACGCGGCCGGTAAGCTCCACGTAGCTCATGGTGATACCGGCGGCCACCGCCGAGAGAATGCCCGAGGCGTTGGCCTCTTCGGCCAGCAGGTAGGCCGCGAACGGAATCAGCAGGTTGACCAGCAGCGCCGCGCCCGGCTCTTCGCCGAAGCGCCGCCACAGCCAGCGCTGGAAGGTGGACACGCCGAGCGTCACCGCCACGCCGATCGCCAGGCCGGCCACCGCCACCCACAGGAAGGTCACCGAGGCCGTTGCCAGCGAGAAGGTACCTGTCATCACCGCGGCCACCGCGAAGCGGAAGCAGACCAGGCCGGAGGCATCGTTCAACAGCGATTCGCCCTCCAGGATGTGCATCAGCCGCTTGGGAATCGGCACGCGCGACGCGATCGAACTGACCGCCACCGGGTCGGTCGGCGAAATGATCGCCGCCAGTGCGAACGCCACCGCCAACGGCATCACCGGAATCATCCAGTGGATCAGCAGGCCCGCGCCGATCACGGTAAACACCACCAGCCCGAAGGCCAGCTCCAGGATCACGCCCTTGTCGCGGAACAGGCCCTGTTTGGGAATGCGCCAGCCGTCCAGGAACAGCAGCGGCGGCAGGAACAACAGGAAGAACATCTCCGGTTCCAGCGCGTGGCCACGGTTGAACACCCCCGCAATCACCGCACCCAGGCCGATCTGCACCAGCGGCAGCGGCAGCGACAACGGCAGTACGCGGACCAGGTAGCCGCTGGCGACCACCGCCACCAGCATCGCCAGGACGACTTCAATCGTATGCATGCATTTTCCAGAGAGCCTGGAAAAAAATTACCACACCCACCCCGAACCGCGTCCTACAACGGCGAACTCAGGCCGCCTGCCCGTCGAAGCGGTAGATGTCCATCGCCAGCATGCCCGCATCGATACCGGCATCGATGCGCTGCGCGCCCAGCACCTCACCGCCGGCGGCACCAAGCGCGAAATGCAGCGGTTGGAAGTGCTCGTCGGTGGGGTGCGCACGTTCGGCATACGGCGCCTGCCGGCGGTAATCGAGCAGCGCGGCGCTGTCGTTGGCCTGCAGGCGCTGCTCCACCCATTCGATGAAGGGGCGCACATAGGGCGCTTCGCCGCCGCGCTGGTAGTCGCGGAAGTCGTGCAGGTTGTGGGTGATGCTGCCCGAACCGACCAGCAGCACGCCCTGTTCGCGCAGCGGCGCCAGCGCGCGGCCCAGCGCGAACTGGTGGGCCGGGCCCTGCAGCGGCTGCAGCGCCAGCGGCACCACCGGAATGTCAGCCTGCGGGTAGAGCAGGCGCAGCGGCACCCACGCGCCGTGGTCGAGCCCACGGGTCGGGTCCACGCCGGTGGGCAGCCCGGCGGCCACCAGCCGCTGCGCGACCTCCTCGGCCAGGGCCGGGTCGCCCGGCGCCGGGTACTGCAGGTCGAACAACGCCTGCGGGAAGCCGCCGAAATCATGGATGGTCGGCGGCTGCGGGTGCGCGCCCACCACCGGCTGGCGGGTCAGCCAGTGCGCCGAGGCCATCACGATCGCCCGCGGGCGCGGCAGCTGCGCGGCCAGCTCGGCCAGGCGCACGCCCACCAGCCCGGGGTTCAGGGCGGTCATCGGCGAACCATGGGAGATGTACAGCGACGGCAGGCGGGTCATGGGGGCTCCAGCAGGCGAATGCACCGAGAACGATGCCGACCCAGCTTATTGCTTTCACCGGTGATGATAAACGCCAAAACCAGCGCGCATTGTTCCACTGATGGCGCACCATGGGTGACATCTACTGGGTGACATCTACTGGTAGCGCCGACTGTTAGTCGGCTGCTCTTCGCCACAGCATATGGCTGCCCGTAGCCCTGCGCCTGGTGATGCAGCCGACTAACAGTCGGCGCTACCGTTCGGCCCGGCCGCCGTTTTACGCGGCGGCGGTTTCCAGCCGTCCTATCACGTCGGCCAGCGGCGCCGGCCGGCCCAGCAGGAAGCCCTGCACCTGGTCGCAGCCGTGCGCGGCCAGCCATTCGTGCTGGCCCGGGGTTTCCACGCCTTCGGCGATCACCGTCAGGCCCATGCTGTGGCCCAGCGACAACAGCGCGCGGCAGATCGAGGCGTTGCGCGGGTTGGTTTCTACATCGGCCACGAAGCTGCGGTCGATCTTCAGGATGTCCAGCGGCAGGTGCTGCAGGTAGGACATGTTCGAATAGCCAGTACCGAAGTCGTCCAGCGAAATATGGATGCCCTGCTCGTGCATGCGCTGCATGGTCTGCTTGGCCTGGCCCGGCTTGCGCATCAGGCTGCTCTCGGTCAGCTCCACGTGCAGCGCCCCGCGCGCCAGCCCGAATTCCTGGCTGGCGCGGCTGAACTCGGCCACCAGGTCGCTGTTGAAGAACTGCACCGCCGAGACGTTCACCGCAATCGGCAGGTCCCAGCCGGCATCCACCAGCTGGCGCTGCGCACGCGCTGCTTCACGGATCACCCAGCGGCCCAGCGCCAGGATCAACCCGGTGTCTTCGCACAGCTGGATGAACTCGCCCGGCGGAATGAAGCTGCCATCGGCCTGCGGCCAGCGCAGCAGCGCCTCCAGCGCCGCCGGGCTGCCATCGCTGGCGTGGCAGATCGGCTGGAAGTACAGCGCAAATTCGGCATCGATCGCGCTGTGGATGCGCCCGGCCAGCCGCAGCCGGTCGGCCAGCCGCGAACTCACTGCGCTGTCGAACCAGGCAATCACGCTGCCTTCGTCGCGCGCGGCATGTGCGGCCTGCGCGGCCATGCCGATCACCTGTTCGGCGCTGACCACATCGCCGTCGAACTTCACCGCCACGCCAATGCGGGGTTCGAACTGGTGCAGCCAGTCCTGTCCGCGCACGGGTTCGGAGACGGTCTGCACCAGCGTGTCCAGCGCGGTCTGGCGCTCGTGGTCGTCGCGGATGGCGAAGATGAAATCCTCGGCCGGCTGGAACGCCAGCAACCCATAGCGCACGCCCAGCCCCCCCAGGCGCTTGGCCATGGCCTGCAGCACCACGTCGCCCACTTCGCGGCCCAGCGTATCGGCCACCAGCTGCAGGCCACGGAACTGCACGTAGGCGATGGTGTAGCTGCCGCCTTCCTCATCCAGCTGCGCGGCCAGCGCGCGCGTGTTGAGCAGCCCGGTGGCCGGGTTGTGGGTGGCGTGGTAGGCCAGGTCACGCTCATAGGCCATGCGGTCGCTGATGTCCTCGGCCAGCACCAGGCAGGCCTCGCGCCCGTCGAAGTCCAAGCGCGCCAGGTGCGCGCGCACTTCGAATACGGTGCCGTCCTTGCGCCGGTGCAGGCGCACCTTGGCATCCTGCAGGTCGCCGCTGGCGGCGTTGGCAATCGCGCCGCGGATTTCCTCCCAGCCTTCGCGTGGGCGGATGTCCAGGATGCTCATCGCCAGGAATTCATCGCGGCTGTAGCCGTACTGGCGCACCGCCGCTTCGTTCACTTCCAGGAACCGCAGCGTGTCCGGATCGAACACCCAGAACGGTGCCGGGTTGCGGTCGAACAGCAGGCGGAACTGGCGCTCGGCCTGCTGCGCGCGTGCCAGCGCCTGGACCCGTTCGCTCACGTCGGTGAGCGCGCCGATCATGCGCCGCTCGCGGTCGCTGCCACCCACCTGCTGGCCACGCGCCGATACCCAGTGCGTGGCACCGCCCGGCAGCACGATGCGGAACATCTCATCCAGCACGCCATTGCCGGCAAACGCATCGTCGAACGCCGCCTGCAACCGCTGTGCATCCTCGTGGTGCACACGGTTGAAGAAATCGGCCACCGGCAGGGAATCGAGCGGGATGCCGAAAATTTCCCGCGCCAGCGGCGACCAGCGCAGCACCGAGGCGTCCTCGTCCACCGTCCAGGTGCAGATCTTGCCGACCTGGTGGGCCATGCGCAGCTCGGCATGGCCGGTGCGCAGCTCCTCGCTCATCGCATCCTGGCGGCGGGTGGCACGGCGCAGGCTGGTGTAGACCAGCGCGAACGCCCCCCAGTAGAGCAGGTACAGGCCGATCGAGGCCTGCACGTAGGGCCACCACGGCGCCAGCACATCCTGCCGGCCCAGCCCGGCGTACACCGCCAACGGATACTCGGCCAGCGTGGTGAGGGTGGTGATGCGCTCGACCTTGTCGATGGGACTGTGTTCGACGCCCAGCGGCAGCACCGTATCGCTGCCCAGCAGGTCGCGCCGCTGCAGTTTGAACTGCTGGCCGGTCAAGCCGTCGTTGTCGGGGCTGCGCGCCAGCAGGTGGCCGGTGACATCACTGATGGAGAGCACGCCGTGGAGGCCGATATCCAGCCCGCTGATGATCGACTGCAGCTCGCTGGTATGCAGCCGGCTGAGCAGCCACCGGTCCTCGCCCATGCGCAGCGCCAGCGGCAGCACCCAGCGGCGCATGCCCAGGTCCTGCGGCGGGCCCAGATACAGCTGGCTGTCCTGGCCACGATGGGCCTCCACCGCCCACAGCGGCAGGGTCAGGTCACCGCCGCCGCTGGTCAGGGCACGGCCGAACTGGTCCACCACCACGATGCTTTCCAGCTCTGCATGCCGCTGCAGCACCCCATCGATGGCTTCGTCCAGCAGGTCCGGCGCCTGCGCCGGCACGTGCTCGAACAGCTGCGCGCCGTCGGCGGCAATGCCGCGCATGGCACGTTCCAGGTTGCGCAGTTCCAGTCGCAGCAGGCGCTGCGAACCGGTAGCCAGCGCCGTGCTCTGCCGCTGGGCGGCCTCCAGCCGGCGTTGGTAATCATTGGCCAGCATCACCACCAGGCCCGCACCGAGCAGCAGGCCCAGGCCGATGCCCAGCCACACGATGGTGCGCAGCGGCCGCGCCATGGGCTGGCTCAGCGCGGGCATCGCGTACCTCTACCTCGGTGACGGCCTGACTTCATGTAAACGCTTCCTGGTTTCCCCAAACCTGAGCGGCCGACGTCGCAATTTCTTGACGTCTCTCTTGCCCGTTCCCAACGGGCAAGGCCTTGGCCCAGCGCCTTGCCCCCAGCATGCACCAGCCCGCCCGGCTCGGGAAGGGGTGCGACAGCCGTCACACCTTGACGCAGCCCAATGCGGCCACAACTCCCGCCAGATCCCGCCGGTTCCCGGGCCGGGCGGCGGATTAGACTTGGGGTTTCCCCGTTGCCTGAGAAGTCCATGTCCAAGCTGCGCCGCCCCACCCTGATGCTTGCCATTGCCGCCAGCCTGTCGCTGGGCCTGGCCGCCTGCGACCGCGATGCGGCCGCGCCGACCGCCGCCCCGCCGGCCGATACCGCCGCCCCGCCCGCCGCGCCCAAGCCGCAGCTGGGCAGCTTCGGCTTCGATGCCGCCGGCATGGACCGCAGCGTCGCCGCCGGCGATGACTTCTTCGGCTTCGCCAACGGCAGCTGGGTCAAGAACACCGAAATTCCGGCCGACCGCTCCAGCTACGGCAGCTTCAACGTCATTTCCGAGAAGACCCTGGCCGACACCCGCGCCATCCTCGAAGGCGCCGCCGCCGATACCAAGGCCAGCGGCGAAACCAAGCTGATCGGCGATTACTACGCCGCCTTCATGGACGAGGCCGGGATCGAATCGCGCGGCATGGGCGCGATCAAGCCCGAGCTGGATGCCATCGGCGGCATCGGCGACAAGGCCGCGCTGGCCACCGCCCTGGGCGGCACCCTGCGCGCCGACGTGGACCTGCTCAACGCCACCAACTTCTACACCGACCGCCTGTTCGGCACCTGGGTGTCGGTGGACCTGCTGCAGCCGGACCGCAACGCGCCCTACCTGGTGCAGGGTGGCCTGGGCCTGCCTGACCGCGACTTCTACCTGCAGGGCGGCCGCATGGCCGAGATCCGCAAGCAGTACCAGGCCTATATTGCCCAGGTGCTGCAGCTGGCCGGCGTAGCCGACCCGGCCGCCAAGGCGCAGCGCATCCTGGCGCTGGAAACCCGCATCGCGCAGGCGCACGCCACCCAGGAAGAAACCAACGACGTGGCCAAGGGTGCCAACGCGTGGAAGCAGGCCGACCTGAGCGCGAAGGCGCCGGGCATGGACTGGGCCGCGTTCCTGGCCGCCGCCGGCCTGGACAAGCAGGACGACTTCATCGTGTGGCAGCCCAAGGCCGTGGCCGGCATTTCGCGCCTGGTCGCCACCGAACCGCTGGATGTGTGGAAGGACTACCTGACCTTCCACGCCCTGGACCGCGCCGCGCCGTACCTGCCCAAGGCACTGGCCGATGCGCGCTTCGCCTTCCACGGCACCACCCTCAACGGCACCCCGCAGCAGAGCGAGCGCTGGAAGCGTGCGGTGGATGAGAGCAACAACGCCGTGGGCGAAGCGATCGGCAAGCTGTATGTCGAAAAGCACTTCGACCCGGCCACCAAGGCGCGCGCCGATGAAATGGCAAAGAACATCATCGCCGCCTTTGCCAAGCGCATCGACGCGCTGGAATGGATGTCGCCGGAAACCAAGGCGCACGCCAAGGCCAAGGTTGAAGGCCTCACCGTGGGCATGGGCTACCCGGACAAGTGGCGCGATTACACCGGCCTTGAAGTGAAGCGCGACGATGCGCTGGGCAACGCCGAGCGCGCCAGCCAGTTCGAGTACCGCCGCAACCTGGCCAAGCTGGGCCAGCCGGTGGACCACAGCGAATGGGCGATGCTGCCGCAGACCATCAACGCCATGAACGTGCCGCTGGAAAACCGCCTGGTGTTCCCGGCCGCGATCCTGCAGCCGCCGTTCTTCGACGGTGCCGCCGATGATGCGGTGAACTACGGCGCGATCGGCGCGGTGATCGGCCATGAGATCAGCCATGGCTTCGACAACGCCGGTGCGCTGTTCGATGAAACCGGCAAACTGCACAACTGGTGGACGGCCGAGGACCTGAAGAAGTTCAATGCCGCCGGCGATGCGCTGGCTGCGCAGTTCAGCAGCTACCAGCCGTTCCCGGGCGTGTCGGTCAACGGCCGCCTCACCCTGGGCGAGAACATCGCCGATGTGGCTGGCCTGGCCACGGCCTACGACGCCTACCAGCTGTCGCTGCAGGGCAAGCCGGGCCAGACCCTGGAAGGCTTCACGCCTGACCAGCGCTTCTTCCTGGGCTTCGCGCAGGCGTGGCGCAGCAAGGCCCGCGAACAGGCCCTGCGCAATTCGCTGCTGACCAACGTGCACGCCCCCGGCCAGTTCCGCGCGCTCACCGTGCGCAACCTGGACGCGTGGTACCCCGCCTTCGAGGTGAAGGACGGCCAGAAGCTGTACCTGGCCCCGGAAAAGCGGGTCAAGGTGTGGTGACAAAAACGGGCGCTTCGGCGCCCGTTCTTTTGGGGGGCATGTACCCGCTGGTAGAGTCGGTTCCCAAACGACTGCCGATAGCGATGATCGGCACGGGGACGCATGACGTTGAACGGAGAGACGCCTTCGTTTCAGGTCATGCGTAAATGAAATCGCACACGTTATCGGCAGTCGTTTGGGAACCGACCCTACCGATCCGTCATCCGGTTCACCAATGGGCGAGCGTGCTTGTTGGCACGCCTACACGCGCGCAGGCGCGGGGGGCCACACCATCGGGCAGCGCGCGGCGGAACAGCGGCGACATGCCCTGCAGCAACCGCGCCGAAGCGCGTGCCTGGGTGCGTTGCAACGGCGTGCGTTCGAGCATTTCGGTGGCCCACTCTGGAAGCAGTGCGGCGCCGGCGCCGAGGAACAGCTCCCGAGATATCCCCGCCATCGGTACCGGCAATCGGATGCTGGAAAGCACCTCCAGCACTTCACGCGAGCGTGCATCGAAACGAAGTACCCGGCGCTGCTGGTCGAAGTACGCCGTCACTGCCGCTTCCGATGCAGGCACGTTGGTCGCGCCCAACGCTTCGGCCACGCGCCGATGCTCGTCGTAGTAGCGGTCGGCCACGGCCTCGGGCACGTCGCGGCAATAACGCCGGCAGCCCTGCAGGAACCCGTAGGCCTCGGTCACATGCACCCAGGTCAGCAGGGCCGGATCGTCGGCCGAATACGGTTGCCCATCTTCGGTGAAACCTCGCACCCGGGTGTGGATGCGCTTGACCTTCGCCACCAACGCTTCCACTTCCGCCACTGGCCCATAGCTGGTGCAGGTCACGAACGAGGTCGTGCGGCGCAGCCGTCCCACCAGGTCGTCGCGGAAGTTGGAGTGGTCGTACACCCCGGCCAGCGCCAGGGGGTGCAGGGTCTGCAGCATCAGCCCACAGAGGCCACCGGCCAGCATCCCCGGAAGTTCGGCGTGCACCCGCCAGGTGGCACTGTCGGGCCCGAACCAGCCCGGATCGCCCTGCGGATGGTCGTAATCGATTCCGCTCTGGTCACGCGGGAAAGCCCCCAGCACCCAGCGCCGGATCGGCACGGTAGCGGGGGCGGTGAGACGGTGCAGCAGTGACGACATCAGGCGCCTTCCGGGGGGTCGAGAGGACCGCGATCCTGCGCGGTTGCGTCAATTCTGCGTGATATACGCCGCCCGGGCCACGCTGTTGCGCCACCCCGTCCGCGAATTGTGCGAGTGCAGCAGAAACCCCGGCCGGTTTTTCGGTTTTTCGAGCACTTTTCGATGCCGCACCGCGCAAAAAATTCCGCGTCTTGCGCATTCAGTTAAGTCCCCTGCGGCGTTTTGTCGCACTGCCCATTGCCAAGCGAAATGAAAGTGCTAGAACTGAACCCGCCTCACCGTCCGTCCAAATGCGCCGCTGCACGTTCCCGAAGGAGCCCGTGATGATCGCTTTGTTCAAAGGTTTAGGTTTACTGCTCCAGGACAACGAGCTCTACGGCAGCCCGTTCGAAAAGCAGGTCGCGCATTGGCGCAGCAAGAGTGAGCAGCAGATCCGCGAAGAAGTGGCCACCCTGGCAAAGGCCAAGGGCCAGTGGCTGATGGCGTCCATCGTTGGGTGGCAGGCGGCCTCGCTGCTGATCCTCGGGCTGATCGCCAACTACCTGTGGAAGGACGACTTCCATATCACCTTCACCCGCGTGGTGATCGTGTTCGGCTCGTGGGTCTCGATCCTGTTCGTGATCTGGTTCATGGCCAACATGTTCGACCACACCGCCGGCTTCGAGCGCTGGATGAAGGCGTTCAACAGCCGGGCGCGGATCACCTCCGATGCCGACACCGTGGAATGCGTCGCCGAAGCGCTGGACATGGCCCAGCTCTACCCGGAAGTGCTCGATTACAAGCAGGCGGTCACCGCCAGGCGTGAGCTGCGCCATGAAGACATCCGCATCATGCGGGAGATCGGACGCATGAAGCAGCATTCGGAACTGGTCGGCCAGCTCAACCACGTCGGCGAACCCGACCCCGGCCAGAACCTGCACCTGCAACCGGCCTTCTGACCCCACCAGGTCCAGGGGGATCCCAATGCCACCGTGCGCGAACACGGTGGCATTGTTTTTCTACATGCCGCGGAACAGGCTCATGAACGGCTGGCTCACGTTGAGCACTTCCGGCCGCTGCTTCAGGCGCAGCTGGCCACGGCCGGTGTCATCGCGGCTCACCGCCGCCACCGCTTTCATGTTGACGATGGTGGAGCGGTGGATCTGGCGGAAGCGCTGCGGATCCAGCACTTCCAGCAGCTCGCGCAGCGGCGTGCGCAGCAGGCTTTCGCCGGCCTCGGTCACCACCGTGGTGTACTTGCTGTCGGCGCGGAAGTAGACCACGTCTTCAAGCATGATCAGCTGCGTATCGCGGCCATTGCTGGCGGTAATCCACGCCAGCGGCGGCGCGTTCGAGTGCGCCCCGGGCTGCTGGCCCAGGCGCTGCAGCAGCTGCTCCAGCATCGCGTTGTCCGGCCGGCCCATCTGCATGCGCGCCAGGATGCGCTCGCGCGTGGCCAGCAGCCGCTCGTCGCTGACCGGCTTGAGCAGGTAATCCATCGCGCCCTGCTCGAAGGCATCGATCGCGTACTGGTCGTAGGCGGTCACGAACACCACCTGGGTGCGCGGGCTGATCTCCGGCAGCGCGCGCGCTACCTCGATGCCGCTGATGCCAGGCATGCGGATGTCGAGCAGGGCCAGGTCCGGTTTCAGTTCGGCCAGCCGCTCCAGCGCGCTGGCGCCGTCCTCGCATTCGGCCACCAGCCGCAGTTCCGGCCACAGCCGCTGCAGCTGGGCCACCAGCGACTGGCGCAGCAGGTCTTCGTCTTCGGCAATGAGGGCATCAAGCAGCATGGATCGCCTCGCGTGCGTCGCGCGGCAAGGTGATCGTTGCCGCCACGCCGCTGGGGAAGTTGGACACGATGGCCACGCCGGCGCGTTCACCGCAGGTCAGGCGCAGCCGTTCGCGCAGGTTCTTCAGGCCGATTCCGGTGCCGCTGCTGCCCTGGCCGAAGCCCAGGCCGTCGTCGGCCACGGTCAGGGTGACGTGGTCATCGAACGCGCGCGCGATGATCCACACCGTGCCGCCACCTGGCTTGGGCTCCAGCCCGTGCTTGATCGCATTCTCGACCAGCGTCTGCAGCGCCATCGACGGCAGCGGTACGGTTTCCAGCGCCGGCGGCACATCCACCTGCAGTGCCAGCCGCGCGCCCATGCGGATCTTGAGGATTTCCAGGTAGGCCTTGGTGCGCTCCAGCTCCACGCCCAGGGTGGACATCGATTCGTCCACGCTCGGCAGCGAACTGCGCAGGTACTGGATCAGATGCCCCAGCATCTGGTCGGCGCGCGGCGGATCGGTGCGGGTCAGTACCTGCGCGTTGGCCAGCGTGTTGTACAGGAAGTGCGGTTCCACCTGCGCGTGCAGCAGGTTCAGCCGCGCCACCGACAGTTCCTTTTCCGTGGCGGTCTGTTCGGCCGCTGCCTGCTCGTCGCGGCGCTGTTCGGACACGCGGCGGGTGATGGCGCGGCTGACCGCTTCGGCGTTCTCGTAGTTGCTGCCTTCGTCCACCGCCAGCAGGTCGGCCCACACCCCGGCATCGGGTTCGAACACCAGGGTCACGCTGCTGGTGCCCTGCCCCGGGGTGACCGTGGCCAGCACGCTGTTGCGCTTGATCGCCCAGCGCGCCGGCAGGTTCCAGCGCGACGGCGGGCGGCCGTTGTAGGGCTCCACGCGGCGCACATAGGCGCGCACCTGCAGGCTGCCGGCCGCGCTTTCGATGTCTTCCACGCGCGGCAGTTCCTTGATCGCCTGTTCAACCAGGCTGAAGGCTTCGCCGGCGTCCATCGGCAGTTCGATCTGGCGCCGCTGGCGGCTGGACAGGGTGGCCGCATCCAGCCGCCCGGCCAGGGTCGAGACGCGGCGCAGGTGGGTGATGCAGCTGCCCAGCGCGGTGATCATCAGGAACAGCGCCAGCAGTCCGAACACCCAGCCCGGGCCTTCATCCATGCCGTGGAAGAAGCCGCTCCACACGAACCCGGCCACGACGATCGCCGCGGCCCAGGCCACCAGAATACGGAGAATCAGGGAAAGGCTGGCAAACACGGCGGCGTCTTCACGATGGGATGGTGTGAGGATAGCCGTGCCCGTGGAGGGCACAAGCGCCATGCGATGGAAGCCGGGAAAGCAGGGATGAAACGGTGCCGGCGCGGCGCCGGGGTGCCAGGCACCGCGTGGACACGCATGGCGTGTCCCTACGGCGACGGGTCCGGGCCCGCGTGGACACGCATGGCGTGTCCCTACGGCCGGTCCGGGGGCGTAGCGACACGCCATGCGTGTCCTACGTACAGCAGGCCGAAGACCATGCCCCGCCGGCAGGTGCCGGCGGGCGTGGTGCTTACTTGCGCTCGGCGGCGCTGGCGTCGCGCGGTGCGCGGAACTGCGAGTCATCGCTCCAGTTCGGCCAGGCGCGGCTGTTGGCCAGCTGGTTGCCCAGCGTGTACAGCACTTCCAGATCTCGGGCCGCGCCGGCGAACTTCCAGTCCTGCTGCCACTCGTCGCCCTGCTGGTGGTAGCGCTTGGCGGTGTAATCGTCCGAGGCCGCCTTGCCTGCGGCCACGCCGCCGTCCACCCAGTCCTGGCCGGCCGAGTAGGACACCGCCGGCACGCCACGCTTGGCGAACGGGAAGTGATCGGAACGGAAGAACAGGCCGGCTTCCGGCTTCGGGTCCGGGGTGTAGCGGATATCCCAGCCCTTTGCCACGTCCTTCAGCTGGTCCAGCAGTTCCAGCTTGGCCGAGCCATAGATGCCGAAATCACGCGACGGTCCGAACGGCGCCATGCCATCCATGTTGATCACCGCCACTGTCTTGGCCAGCGGGTACAGCGGGTGGCTGGCGTAGAACTCCGAACCCAGCAGGCCCTTCTCTTCGGCAGTCACGGCTAGGAACAGCACCGAACGCTCCGGGCGCTTGCCCTTGGCGAAGCCACGGGCCAGTTCCACCAGCGAGGCGGTGCCGCTGGCGTTGTCCAGCGCGCCGTTGAAGATGGTGTCGCCGTTCGCATCCGGCTTGCCCACGCCAATGTGGTCCCAGTGCGCGCTGTACACCACCGTTTCATCCGGGTGCTTGCTGCCTTCCAGGCGCGCGGCCACGTTGTGCGAGGTGATCACCTCGGTCTTCACCGCGTACTTGGCCGACAGGGTTTCGCCCTTCAGCTCCACCGGCTTGAAATCGCGGCGCTGGGCCTGCTTCTTCAGCGCCTCGAAGTCCTGCCCGGCACGCTTGAACAGGTCCACCGCCAGGTCGCGCTGGATCCAGCCTTCCAGCAGCGGGTGCGCTTCGGCCGGGTTGTCGCGGACCACGTCGAACATGGTGTTGGTGTTGGAGCCGGCTACCGTGGCCCAGCCGTAGGAGGCCGGCGCGGTTTCGTGGACGATCAGCACGCCCAGCGCACCCTGGCGGGCGGCCTCTTCGTACTTGTAGGTCCAGCGGCCGTAATAGGTCATGCCCTTGCCGTCGAAATCGCCCTCGCCGGTTTCGAAGTCCGGGTCGTTGATCAGCACGACGGCTATCTTGCCCTTCAGGTCCACGTCCTTGAAGTCGTTCCAGTTGCGCTCCGGCGCGTTCACGCCGTAGCCCAGGAATACCAGCGGGGCGTTCTGGATATCCACTTCGGACGCGCCGTTCATGGCCGCGCGCACCGCGATTTCCTGGCCCTGGGTAAGCGACTGCGGCTTGCCCTTGCTGGACAGCGCCAGGCTCGGGGTGCCGACGATATCGCCCTTGAGCAGCGGCACGGCCTGGGTCCACAGGCGCTTGCCGTCTTTCAGGTCGCCGCCCGGCTGCAGGCCGGCGGCCGCGAACTGCTTGCTGAGGAAAGCGATGGTCTTCGCTTCGCCGGCCGTGGCGGGCGAGCGGCCCTCATAGGCGTCGGAGGCCAGTTCCTTGACGTCGGCGGAAATCCGCGCGCCATCGAATTTCGGCGTCGCCGCCATCAGGGCGCTGGACACCGACAGTGCCAGCACGCTCAAAACCACTCGCTTCATCGTTTTCTCCGCAGTTGGGACAACCCCATCATCCACGGATCATAACCGTCCCGCGCGCGACATGGGCCTCCTGGGCCGGCCAACGGCCGGCGCTACCGCTTGCGGTTGATTGATCCCGATCCCGACCACCACGTAACACTTCGTAGCCCCGGCCGTTGGCCGGACACCGCGCGCAGCGCGGCGCAAGCATCCGGAGCCGCGAACAAAAACGCCGGCTGCACTGCAACCGGCGTTTCAACCCAACGAAGCCGCCCATCAGGCGCCGATACACATCACCAGTTCGGATCTTCCGCCGGCGCCGCTGCCTTCGGTGCCGCCGCACGCGCGGGCTTCGGCTTCGCGCTGCCGCTGGATGCCGTCGCCGCCGACGCGGCCGGCTTCACCGCACCGGCCTGCGAACGCAGCTCGATCGAACCCGGCTTGAAGCTCGCTCCCCCCAGGTCCGCGCCGCCTTCGATGGTGCCGTAGGAGGTCTGCGATGCCACGCGGTCCACCCGGATCGTGCAGCACGGGGTTTCATTGCGGCCCAGCGAACGCCCGGTCTGCGGGTCCTTCAGCTCCTCGCCCAGCATCACCGCCTGCCAGCGCTGGCCGGCCTTGAGCGATTCACCGCCCTGGCTCAGCACCACCTGGTCGCCGGTCATGGCCACCACCGACACCGGGAAGATCTCGGTGATGATCGCCGTGCCGATCTGGCCGGACAGCGAATCCATCATCGCCGCCGCCATGCCCTTGCCATCCACCACGCGCGGCAGGGTGCTCGGGCCGGTCGAGGCCAGCTGGTGGTCGAAGCTGTCGGACATCACCACCTCACCGGTGGTCGCGTTGATCAGGCGCAGGGTGATGCGCCCGCCACCCGAATACGAGGTCACCTGGCGGTCGGACATGCGCAGGTTACGCACGCTGCGCGGGTACTCGAAGCGTTCGATGGTCGGAATCAAGATCAGGTCGGTGGCCAGCTGCTGGCCCAGCCGCGCGGTGTCCTGCAGGCGCACGTTGCCGCTGTTGATGTGGTCGATCTCGGCCTGCATCTCCTCGCCGAACTCACGGTCCAGCACGATGAAGCGCTTGGTCTGGGTCAGCGTGTCGTTCAGGCGCGCGCGGATCGCTGCGGCCACTTCATCGCTGGCCACCCGGCCATCGCCGACGGCGTAGGTGCCGCTGCGCACGTGCGGCTGGGCCACCACGATCTTCGGCCGGCCCTGTTCGTCCGGGGCGCGGTACTTGGCGATGTCGGCACGCACGCGCACCTTCCAGTAGCTGCGCATGGTGCGGCGGCTGACATCGGACTCGAACGACTGCGCGCCGCGCTTGGCATCCACGCTGGCCTGTTCCTTGTAGCTTTCCTTGATGCTGGCCGATGCGGAACTCCCGCCACCGGCAGCCTCTGCCTGCGCCTGCGCCGAGCCACTGGCCGAGGCAGACGCCGAATAACTGTAGCCGGCGTCGCTGGCGCGCACGCGGGCAATCACTTCCTCATCGAGCTGGCTGACTTCTTCCTGCGAGAGGATCTCGTAACCCAGCACCGCCCCTTGGGAGGCGGCAATCATCTGCTGGGAAAACGCGTCGGCGCGGATATCGCCGACGTGTTCCCCGTCCACGTCCACATGCAGGCCCGCACGCAGGCTCTGCATCTGGCTGGCGACACGCACGCCATTGACCTGCGCCACCGCCGACTGCAACGCGGCCAGCACCGCCAGCTCCGGGGTGCTGCCGATGCCATCGGCTTCGCGCGCCACCTGGGTGGTGCCGCCGAAATCCGGAGCGTCGCGCAGCGGCTTTTCAGCCGGTGCGTCCAGCTTGGATTCGGCCTTCGGCGCCGCGGTCTCCACCGGTGCCTCCTGCTTGCCGCAGGCGGCAAGCAGGGTCACGGTGAGGGCCAGGCTCAACAGTCGGTATGGGGTCTGCATGCGTGGCGTTCCTTTCGATTACAGGCTGTCGAGCATCGACTCGGCGTTGCCCGGCACCTTGATCTTGGCGGCGCGGGCGAAGGTCAGCGCGGCCTTCGACGAGGAGTACAGGCCCTTCAGGTAGCCCGGCGATTCCTTGGCCACCCACGCACCGGCGGCCAGCTTGCGGCCCACGGTGACCAGCTGGGTGCCGCTCAGGCTCTTCATGCCGTTGGCGAAGTTGCTGGCTTCACCGCTCAGCTTCTGGCCTTCGGCAGCGGAGGCGACCAGGGCGACCAGGCCGGTGGTGTAGTGCTGCTTGGATTCGGCGCTCAGCTCCGGCTGCGCGGCCACGCGCTCATCGATCGCAGCCTGGGCTGCTTCGCTGACCGACACCGACTTCTTCATCTGGTCCACATTGACCGAACCGGACGACAGCGCCATGCGCTCGGCTTCCAGCAGCTTGACCTGCTCGGCCAGGCCGAAGGCCTTGGCGAAGGAGGTCTGCGCGTCGATCGAGTGCGACTGCGAGGACACGAAACGACGCACCAGCGCTTCCTGCGCGGCTTCGTCCGGGGCGCCGGCCGAAGCGGCCGCGGCGCTGTTGCCGCCGCCAGCCAGGTCCTTCAGCTTGCCGAACTGCGCGTGCGCCGGGGCGGCGAAGGTGGTGGCGATGGCCAGGGCGATGAGGGTCTTGCGGATCATTGTGTAATTCCTTGTTGGAAAATGTTGGCGCGAACCGGTGGGTACCGACCGTTGGTCGGTACGCCTTAACGCACGGCCTTGACGTTCAATTCGTTGATCATCTGCTGCGCACCCTTCTCGGCGGCGATCTGCAGCGCATTGGTGCGGGCCACGGTCTCGTTCGGACCGGTGCCGGAGAACTGCACCGGACCCACCGACGACACGGTCTTCGGGAAGCGGCCGCTCACGTCCAGCACCTTGCCGGTGACGGTGACGAACACGCGGGTGGTGCCGCTGACCGGATCGCGGTCACGCATGCCCACGTCCAGCGTGCCGACCGCCAGGTACGGGATGTTGGCCGCCTTGATGCCATTGGCGGTATCGCGCAGGGTGGCGGCCGACAGGTCGTTGCCGGTGCTGAAGTCCTTGCGGATGCGCTCGATGCTCAGCAGGCCACGCGATTCGCCTTCCACGTATTCCGCTTCCACCACTTCATAGCCGGCTGCGCTGAAGGCGCCGGTCATCGCGGTGTTGATCTCGTTGGCGTTGGCCACCTTCCAGGCGATGTTGTCGCTGCGCGCGGTGGTGCTGCCACCGGCGGTGATCGACACCGACGCGTTCTGGTTGATGCTGCCGTTGGTGCTCACCGAGTTGCCACGGAAGCTGTCGCCTTCGCGGGTCTTCTCGTCGTAGCTCTGGCTGGCGTCGACCCGGCGGTATTCCTTGTCCTGGAACGACTGCACGGTGTCCTGCGAGCGCGCCATGAACAGGAAGGTCAGCATCGACCGCTCGTTGCTGCGCGCACCGGCGGTGGCCGAGCCGGCATCCAGCTTGGTCTGCAGCAGGGTGGTGTTGATTTCGGCGCGGACGCTGACGGTGTAGGTCTTGGCCTTCTTGTCTTCGGTATCCGACAGCGGCACCGCCGACAGCACGTAGCGGTCGATCTCACCGATGAACTCGGCGCGGCGGTCTTCGAACAGGCGCAGCTTGGCCGCGCCGGATTCGGCGATGTACGCTTCCAGTGCATTGACCTTGGCCTTGTTCAGGGCCTGGGCGCGGGTATCGGCACTCAGGCGCAGGCCATAGCTGGCCGAACCGGTACCACGGGAGCTGGCGGTCTGCGCCGAAACCGGCGCGGCAACCATCAGTGCAATGAGAATCAGCAGTACGGCACGAATCAACGGCATGAGGTGATCAACTCCTGGAGGGCTTGGGTCTGTTGCTGCAGCGGCTTGCCGCCGGGCTTCTGTTCGTCCAGCCACGCTTTCGAATCCGCGCGCTTGGCGGCGGCGCCGGCGAAGGCGTCCAGGCCGGCCAGCGTGGTTTCGTAGCTGGCCGACCACTGGTCAACGTGCCACTGGGTCGACGGCACCACCTTGGTGGCGCCCTTGCGCAGCGGCTGGTCGAAGAACACCTTGCCCGAGAACGGCTCCACCACCGTGGCCTGGAAGAACGCGCCGAACAGCATCGTCTTCATCGCCGGGGTTTCATTGATCACGCCGTTCTTCAGCGCATCCAGGCGCAGCTTCACCACGTAATCCGGCTCGGGGATCTTCAGCTGGTACACCTTGCCGTCGGCAAAGCGCGCGGCCATCGCACCGCCGATCGCCTGGCCGGTGGCCGGCGGCAGCAACCCGATGCCGGTGTTGGACGACAGCGTCTTGGACAGTTCATGGGCCAGCGTGGCGCGCAGCACCTGCTCATCCACCGCATCGGGCAGCTTGGCGCGCACCGCATCGGAAAGGGTCACCTCGCCCACCTGCAGGCGGCGCGTCGACGCGGCCGGCAGCTTCGCCTTGGCCAGCGTATCGGCCAGCACCTGCGGCAGGCCGGTGGCGGCCTTGCCGTACAGCAGGTCGGCCACGATCGCGTCGATGTCGTCCTCGTCCGGCAGGAACTCCATCACGTCGATGCGCTGCAGCGTGATCGGGTAGGACGCCACCACCTGGCGTTCGCGGAAATCGAAGAACAGCGCCTGCAGCGCCACTTCCACCAGCACCTTGTACTGGCCACCGATCGGTTCGATCGACACCAGCTCGCGGTCCAGCGCGGTGGCCAGCACCGTGGCACTGGTGGTGCCATCAAGCATTGCCAGCGGCTGGTCGATCAGTTCCAGGCTGGCCGGGCGCTGCGCCTGCAGCCGGGCCCACAGGGCCTGGTTGAGCGGGGCCAGGCCACGCGCCTTGAGCACGGCGGCCGCGCGCGGGGTGCTGGCTTCAACGGCGCTCTGGTCGGCGGTGTAGGCAAAACCGGCCCAATAGGCCTGCTGCGATTTGTCGGCGGCCTGCGCGGCGCTGGCGAAGGTGGCAGTGCCAACCAGTACGAACCCGCACAACAACAGCCACGCGCTACGCGCGCGCGTACGCTTCTTCCCTGAAACCATCGTCCCGCAATCCTTCTCGAACGGACCCGGCAAGGCGCCCGGTCACTTTTGTGAGGCGCCACCATAGTGCCTGTTCAGGTTTCGGGCAAGCGGAGAATTGTGTCAGTCCGGCGGCAGCTGCGCCGCCCGCGCCTGCAGCAGCGCGCGTTCGCGCGCGTTGGGAGTAAGCTGCGCCGCCCGCGCAAAGGCATCGGCTGCCTCTGCGTGCCGGCCCATCTGCGACAAAAGGTCACCCTGCACCGCCGCCATCGGCGCGTAGTCGCGCAACCGTGGATCGCCGGCCAACCGCTCCACCAGCGGCCATGCCGCTGCCGCCCCTTCCGCGCGCGATACCGCCACCGCGCGGTTGAGTTCCACCACCGGTGAGGGCTGCACTTCCGCCAACCGCGCATACAGCGCGGCCATGCGCGCCCAGTCGGTCGCATCGGCGTGGCGCGCGCGCGCGTGGCAGTCGGCGATGGCCGCCTGCAGCACGTAGCCATCATCGGCCCCACCCAGCGCCACGGCCTGCTGCAGCGCCGCCTGCCCGCGCGCCACCTGCAGGTGGTCCCAGCGGCTGCGGTCCTGGTCGGGCAGCAGGATCGGGTTGCCGTGCACATCCACGCGCGCGGCCGCGCGTGAGGCCTGCAGTTCCATCAGCGCCAGCAGGCCGTGCACCTGCGGCCAGGTCGGCAGGCGCTGCTGCAGCACCCGGCCCAGCCGCAGGGCTTCCTCGCACAGCGCCGGGCGCATCCAGTCATCGCCGCTGCTGGCCGCATAGCCTTCGTTGAAGATCAGGTACACCACTGCCAGCACCGAGCCCAGCCGCTCCGGCAATGCCGCCTGGCGCGGTACTTCGAACGGCACCTGCTTGTCGGCCAGCGTGCGCTTGGCGCGTACGATGCGCTGGGCAATGGTCGGCTCCGGCTGCAGGAACGCGCGCGCGATCTCATCGGTGGTCAGGCCGCCCAACAGGCGCAGGGTCAGTGCCACCCGTGCATCGGCCGACAGCACCGGGTGGCAGGCCACGAACATCAGCCGCAGCAGGTCATCGCCGATGTCGTCCTGCAGGGCGTCGCTGTCGTCGGGCAGCGGCAAGGGCTGCGGCTCCAGCTCGCTGCCCCATTGCGCATGCTGGCCGGCCACGCGCTGGTGCTGACGCAGCACGTCGATGGCGCGATTGCGTGCAGTAGTCATCAGCCACGCTCCCGGATTATCCGGAACGCCCTGGGTGGGCCAGCGCTCCAGCGCGGCCAGCCAGGTGTCCTGGGCCAGTTCTTCGGCACGCCCGATATCGCCGCCCAGCATCCGCGCCAGGCGTGCGATCAGCGCCGGCGACTCCATGCGCCAGAGGGTATCCAGTCGTTGTGTCAGCGCAGCTTCCATGCGGCGAATGAGAGCATCCGTCACCGCGCCGCACAAGGTGCGGCGCGGCACCTGGCATCAGCCGGGTTCGCCATCCATGTGCGCCACTTCCCACAGGTGGCCATCGAGGTCCTCGAAGCTGCGCTGGTACATGAAGCCGTAATCGCGCGGCGGGGTCGGTTCACTGCCGCCGGCCTTGAGCACCTTCTCCAGGGTTTCATCCACCGCCGGGCGGCTGGGCGAAGACAACGCAAGAATCACCTGCGCCTGCTTGCGCGCATCGGCGATGGGCCGGTTGATGAAGGTGGCGAAGAACGGCTCCAGCAGCAGCATCAGCATGATGGTGTCGCTGATGTTGAACGAGGCCGCCTTGTCATCGGTGTAGGTCAGGTTGGGCGTGAAACCCAGCGCGGTGAAGAACGCCTTGCTCCTGTCCAGGTCGCGGACGGGCAGGTTCACGAAGATCATCTGGGACGTGTCGGACATGGTGGGTTTCCCGTTCTCAGTAGGGTTTCATGCAGTTGACCATCCACGGCTTGCCGTAGCGGTCTTCCAGCATGCCCCAGCGCTTGGCCCAGAACGTTTCGCCGATCGGGAACGTGACCTTGCCGCCCTCGGACAGCGCCTTGAACACGCGCTCGGCTTCCTCCTCGGTCTCCACCTCGATGTTGATCGTGGTGGTGCCTTGGCCCGAAGAAGACGGGCCATCGGCCGCCATCAGGATCGCGCTGCCCACTTCCATCTGGCTGTGCGCGATCAGGTTCGGATCGGACGGGCCGGGGTTGTCGCCACAGCCGTCCATGTTGTCGCTGGGCGGCATGTCGCTGTACTTCATTTCCGAGGTGACCTTGCCACCCAGCACCTGGGCGTAGAACGCCATGGCTTCGTGGGTCTGGCCGCTGAAGCCAAGGAACGGAATCAGTTTCATGGGAATCTCCTGAAAAGCACGGGGGGTGGGTCAGTCGGCCTGGCCGATCTGCTCGCGCAGACGCTGTTCCTGCGCACGTAATTCCGGGGTGAAAACCTCGCCAAAATCTTCTTCGGTATAGAACGGGCGGATCTCCACCACGTCGCCCGGCAGGAACGGGGCGCGCTTGAGCCATTCGGTGGCTTCGTCCACCGAACGCACCTGCCACAGCCAGAACCCGGCCACCAGCTCGCGGGTTTCGGCGAACGGGCCGTCGATCACCTGCGGTGCCGCACCTGTGTACGCGACCCGGCGGCCGTGGCTGCTGGGGCGCAGGCCATCGCCGGCCAGCATGATCCCGGCCTTGACCAGCTCCTCGTTGAAGGCGCCCATGTCCCGGAACTGCGCCTCGGTAGGCAGCACCCCGGCCTCGGTGGCCTCGGTCGCCTTCACGATCACCATGACTTTCATCGGCTTTCCTCGTTGTCGGCCCGGTTGGCGGGCCCTTCATGAGATACGACGCCCCAGTGGAACGGAAATCGACATGCCTGCCAAAAAATATTCCGATGCCGGCAGCTGTTGACGGTCACGGCCCTGAACGGGCCAGCAGCGCTGCACTGCAACAGGACCGCAGCGCAGGCTGGGGCATCATGGGCATCCCCTGCCCAGCGGTGCGCCGGCCATGCAATTCCTGCTGCTGATCTATATCGACGAAGCCCTGATCCAGGACGTGCCCGCCGAGGAATACGACGCCATGATGCGCGGCTGCATCCAGCATGCTGACAAGCTGAAGGCCGAAGGCACGCTGGTCGCCTCGCAGCAGCTCGAGCCGGTCGCCCAGGCGCGCACCCTGCGCACGCGCCAGGCGCAGGCGCGCATCACCGACGGCCCATTCGCCGAAACCCGCGAACTGCTCGCCGGCTTCAACCTCATCAACGCCAGCGACCACGATGAAGCCCTGCGCATCGCCCAAGGGTTCCCGTGGTCGCGCTACGGCAGCATCGAAGTCCGCCCGGTAGCCGACTTCGAAGCAGAACGCCGCCGGGTCGGCGCCTGAGGTTGCCTGGAAATCACGGCAACACCGTGACCTTCAACTCGCGCTCTCCGACCGCCTCGTTCCCGCTGTAATCCCGCGCGCTCCCACGAATGATGTAGTCCCCCGCCGGCAATGCCTCCGGCTGCCAGCGCCCGGTCTCCACCAGGCCATCGCGCACCGTATTGGTCACCAGGTAGCGGAACCGCGTCACCGCACTGCCGTGCACGGTAATCCCGCTGTCCGGCGCATACGCCACCACCGTGGCACTGTCCTCGCGCGGCATCCGGTTGAACACGATGTTGAAGCGCGGCTGCTCGTACCCGGCCAGCGGCGTGCCAGCCGCGTCCAGGATCTGGTACCCCACCTGATATGCCCCCAACCGACGCCTCGGCAGGTTGCTGTCCACCTGGTCCCACGCCTCCACCACGATCTGCACGCCCGGCCCAACGCGCGGAATCGGCACGCGCCCGTTCGCCCCGGCCTTGATCGGCTGGTCCAGGTCATCCAGCACCGCGACGTCCGTAATGCGCGGCGCGAAGCTGTCGGCATAGCCCACGAAGCCCAGTGCCACCGCATTGCGCTGGAAGCCTCCGGCGCCGACGCTCAGGTGCACGTGCGCCATGCGGTTGATGCTGCCCAGCGGCTCACCGGCCTTGAAGCGCGTGCCCCGGCGAACGCGTACCCGCTCCAGCTTGCCGTCCAGGTCGCGCAGCTGCGGCCAGCGCGCGTCGAACGCGCGGTCACGCGCATCGCGGCCCACCTTCATGTGGATGTAGCGCAGCCGGTCCAGCGACAACCCTTCGGCCTGCCCGCCCACCGACCAGCTCGGGAAGGGACTGCTCACCTTCCCATCGGCCATCGCCAGCACCGTCTGCCCGACATCGCCACGGATATCGAAGCCATCGTGCAGGTGGTGGCGGCTCTCACCACTGAAGTTGCCGCGCACCTCACCCAGCGTGCCCACCACCTCATGCCAGCCGAGCTGCGGAGCCAGCGGCCAGCGCCCACCGGTGTCCGGCAGCGCGGCATCGGCGGCCGGACCGATCAATGACGGCGCCGGCGTGGCGCCGGCCGCCAGCGCACGCAGGCGATGCACCCGGTATGACGCCGCATCGGACACATACAGCCCGCCATCGGCATCCAGCGCCAGCCCGCTCGCTCGCGAGAAGCGTGGCTGCGCCGATACGCCGGTGAGGTCCACCACAGGGCCCAGTGCCGACAACTGCACTACCTTGCCGTCGAAATCGCTCACATACACCACGTCATCGTGGGTCACCGCCAGCGCCAGCGGCCCGTTGAGCAGGCTGCCGCGGGCCAGCAGCGTATCCAGCGTGCCGTCCGGCGCCAGCCGGCGGATCGCGGCGTTGAGCAGATCGGCGATCAGCAGGTTGCCATGCGAATCCAGCGCCAACGCAACGGGCGTGTCCAGCCGCGCGCCCACCCCTGCCCCGTCCACGTTGCCCGGCGCATCACCGCCGGCCAGCGTGCGCACCTGGCCATCGGGCTCGATCACGCGGATGCGGTCGTTCCAGGTATCGGCCACGAACACACGGCCACCGGCATCCACCGCCACGCCCATCGGCCCGTCAAAGCGCGCCTGTGCGGCCGGGCCATCGGCGTAACCGGCAGTGCCATCACCGGCAATCGTGCTCACCACACCATCGGTGCCGATCCGGCGGATCACATGGTTGCCGGTATCGGCGACGAACACATTGCCGGCACCATCCAGTGCAATGCCTGACGGCGTATTGAACTGCGCCTGCAGCGCCGGGCCATCGCGCCAGCCCTCGCCCTGCCCGGCCAGTGTGTCCACCCGCCCATCGGGAAACACCCGGCGGATGCGGTTGTTGTCGCCCGCATCGGCCACATACAGCACGCCGTGCGCATCCAATGCGAGGCCGTAGGGGTCGGCGAACCGGGCCTGCGCCGCCGCGCCATCGCGCAGCCCGCCCACGCCGTCACCGGCCAGCAGGCTGACCTGCGGGGTCCAGCCCAGCACCGTGGCCACCGGGCCCGGCGGCGGGGTCGGCGCGGCCGGTTCGCGCAGGAAGGTCCACGCCAGTGCCGCTGCCACCGCCACGCCTACCAGCGCCACCATTGCCCATCGTGCGCGCGTCATCGCTGTCCTTGCCTGCTCGTTCGGGACACGACCTTAGCCGCTCGCCGCGTGCCTGCAAACCCTGCGTGCGTCCGCAGCGACTTGTGTGGATGCCGCGTTCCGGTTTCAATCGAGGCTCAGACCAAGGAAGGAAGCACCGCATGACCTGCCATACCGGCACTGCCCTCGTCCTGCTGCTCTCGCTGTGCGGGGTGGCGGCCGCAGGCGCGGCCGCCGCTGCCAGTGGCGCTACCCTGGATGCTTCCACTGTTGAGGCATCGCCCGCCAACGCCGCGTTCCTGACCGAAGTAGGCGCCGCCCTGCAGCAGTCCGACGCGGGTGACAGCCTGGGCGCGGCCATTACCCTGGATCGCCTGCTGGTCGATCCGCGCATGGCGCAGCTGGAGGTGGCCCAGCGCAGCGACGTATGGGCATCGGCGGCCATGGTGTCCGGTGCACAGAAGCAGGACGACATCGCTCTGCAGCGCCTGCAGCAGGCGCTGGCGATCAATCCACACAACGCCTACGCGCGGCTGCGGCTGGCGTGGACGCAGATGGTCGATGGCACGCCGGAGAACGCCGCCGACAACGTCATTCTCGCGCTGGCCGATGGCGAAGGGCAGCCGGACATGTCCGCCGAGATGGTGTGGCAGCTGGACACGGACCTGAAGCACCTGCCGGGCAAACGCCTGTCTGTTTTGCAGGGCCTGTTCGACCGCGAGTGGAAGATCGACGGCATCGAACCGGTTGAACTGTGGTCCATCCTGGCCATCCTCCAAATCGAGGCCGGCCAGACCGACAAGGTCGCTGCCACGCTGGAGCGCATCGATGCACCGATCCCGCTGGTGCGTCTGCGCGCCGACAAGCGCTTTGACCGCTTCCTGCGCCGCGATGATCCCCGCTACGACCCGGTGGCCGCCGCACGTCGCCATATCGACCGGCTTCGCGTGGACACCATGCTGTCACCGGGCGTGAATGAAACCGCCGTTGAACTGACCTCGGCGCTCATGGTGGCCGGCGAGCTGCAGGAAGTAGTGGGCATGACCGCACCCATCGCCGAGGCTGCCGCAGCCGCGCGTTCGGCGCCGCCGGAGATGGCGCGCCACATTGCGTGGATGCTCGACACCCGCAGCCGCGCCTACCGGCGCCTGGGCAAGGCCGACGACGCGGTAGGCGCGCAGCTGCTGGCGATCCGCATGGCCGACCCCGAGGGCGATACGGTCAGTCAGCGCCTCAACCTGGCCAACCTGTATGCCGCCCTGCACCGTCCGTCGATGGCACGCGAAACGATGCAAGGCCTGGACAACATGAGCACGTATGGCCGCAGCACGAAGGCGGTGATCGAACTGCAGGCAGCCCTGCAGCTCGACGATGCCGCCGCAGCGTCGCGCGCACGCGAGCAACTGTTCGCCAGCCGCGTTGAAACCCCCGGCCACTACCGTGAGGCGCTGTTGCTGGAGAATCGGATGGACGAAGCCGCGGCCGGCCTGATCGTCCAGCTGCAGGACCCGATGGACCGCAGCGATGCCCTGCTTGAGCTGCAGGACACGCGCGATGCGCCACCGCTGCCGGAGGAAGTCCTGCTTACGGCGCGTTGGAAGCAGCTCAAGCAACGTGCCGATGTGCAGGCTGCGGTGCGTCGTGTCGGCCGCATCGAGTCCTACCCGCTGTTCGCCTTCTGAGCGCAGGTCAGCGCGCCGGGGTTTCCGCCTTGAACCCCATCGCCTCGCGGTAGCGCGCGTACAGCGCGCCCACTTTCTCCACGTAGGCCAGCGTTTCGGCATACGGCGGCACGCCTTTGTAGCGGGTCACCGCACCGATGCCCGCGTTGTAGGCGGCCGCCGCCAGCGTGCGGTCGCCCTTGTAGCGCGCCAGCAGCGCCTTCAGGTACCGCGCGCCGCCATTGATCGACTGCTCGGCGGAAAGCGGATCGGACACGCCCAGTTCGGTGGCGGTATCGGGCATCAGCTGCATCACCCCCTGCGCGCCCTTGGGCGACACCGCGCCGGCATCGAAGCCACTTTCGGCATGGGCAATCGCGCGCAGCCAGGCATCGTCCACGCCCGTGGCCCGCGCCGCCGCCTTGAACTGTTTCGCATGGCGGTTGAGCTGCGGCGCGCCGACCTTGCCCAGCCCTTCGTGCGCGGGTTCGCCCGGTGGCGTGGCGACGGTGAATTTCAGGAACACCCGCGAACCGGGCAGGTTGCGGGTGGAGTACACCAGCTGCCCATCCTGCTCGCGCTCATACAAGGTGCCGCTGAACACCCCCATGTTGCCCCACAGGTTGGGCGCCTGCACCGCGTTGTCGTCGATCTGCTGCGCCTTGCACTTCGAACCCGGCTCCGGCGCCGTGGCCAGGCTGACCGTGTTGTTCTGTACGCAGCGGTACACCGTGCGCGCGGCCGCCGTGCCGGGCAACAGCAACGGCAACAGGGCCAGCACGGCAGGCAGCAGGGGCTTCATGGCTCCGGGGCCGCCCGGGGGCGGCCAGATCGAGGGGTGGCGCGATCATCGGGCGGGCAGTGCGAACCGCAGGTGAAGCCTATGCGGGGGGCTGAGAAAACGCCGCTGTTGGCCGACGGGGTGGGCGAAGCAAGCACCAGCCATGACTGCCGGGGTGACGGCTTCACCTCCCCCATGCGACCTGATGCCGACACTGGGGAAATACCGACAGGAATCTACGTGAAGCCCTGTTCCAAACCGACGTTCCAGATGGTCATATAGGGCTCAATCCACGCCCGCCGGGCAGAGAGGTCCGCTTGAAGCGCGCCAGCACCATCGCCGCCATCGCGCTTGCCGCCCTTCTGGGGGCCATCCTGCCTGTGGCCGCGCTGGTCTACATCAGCTGGAGCCGCGCCCAGGTCGCCGAGACCGACCGCCTCGAGCGCACCGCCGAACGTACCCTTCAACGTGCCCACCGCGCCTACGAGGCCGGCCTGCTGGCGCTGCGCAAGCTCAACCAGGCGCAACTGCCCGGCTGCTCGCCCGAGCACCTCAAGCTGATGCGCAGCCTCACGCTGAGCACCACCTCCGCCGAACAGGTGGGGTATTTCGAGGAAGGCCGGCTGCGCTGCACCTCCTGGGGCATGGTCGAGGACCTGGTGCCCGAACCCACCCCAGACCACATCACCGCCGACGGCGCCTCCATCACCCTTGGCGTGCGGCCGGTGGCCGGCGATGGTGCCGCCTCGCTGCTCTCCCTGCAGCTCGGCCGCCACGACATCCTGATGGACCCCTCCCGGTTCGTGGATGTCATCGCCGAACCCAACGTGCGGCTGGCGGTGGCCACCCCCGATGGCCGCCTGATCGCCCAGCAGCCCATGGCCGACCCGGAACTGCTGCAGAGGCTGCTGCGCGAACCGCATAACGGGCATACCCCGCGCACGCTGTTCGCCAGCGCGCAGGACCAGGAATGGCTGGCCATCGCCATCGCCCCACGGGTCGGACTGGTGGCCGCCTTCCAGCAGCAGCTGTGGCAGCTGGTGCCGCTGGGCGTGGTCGGCGCGGTGCTGGCTACCGTCGCCGGTATCTGGCTCTCGCGCCGCCGCCTGTCGCTGCGCAACGAACTGGCCAGCGCGGTGCGCCGCCGTGAGTTCCGCATGGACTACCAGCCCATCATCGAACTGGACACCGGCATCTGCGTGGGCGCCGAAGCGCTGGTGCGCTGGTCGCGCGCCGACGGCACCCAGGTGCGGCCGGATCTGTTCATTCCGGTCGCCGAAGAAACCGGCCTGATCGAAGCGCTCACCGACCACGTGATGGACCTGGTGATCAGCGACATGCGTGAGCTGCTCATCCATGATCGCAGCGCGCATATCGCCATCAACCTGTCTGCCGGCGATGTCAGCAGCGGGCGGGCATTGAAGGTGCTGTCCGGCAAGCTGGTCGGCAGCGGCATCCACCCGCAGCAGATCTGGCTGGAGGCGACCGAACGGGGCTTCCTCGATATCCAGGGCGCGCGCACCTCGCTGGCTGCCGCGCGGCGTGCCGGGCACTGCGTGGCCATCGATGATTTCGGCGTCGGCTATTCCAGCCTGCAGTACCTGCAACAGCTGCCGCTGGATGCGTTGAAGATCGACAAGTCGTTCATTGATTCCATCGGAACCCACAGCGTGACCAGCCCGGTCACCTCGCACATCATCGACATGGCCAAGACGCTGGGCCTGTTCACCGTGGCCGAGGGCATCGAAACCTCGGCCCAGCTCGCCTACTTGCAGTCGCGCCAAGTGGAGTTCGGCCAGGGCTGGCTGTTCTCTCGGCCGCTGCCAGCCCCGGAGTTCGTGGCCTTCCATGAGCAGCGACGCATGCAGTATGGGAAGGCGCCGGAAGACATGCAGAACCCCAACTCGATCACCGAGTAGCGGGTTCATCGGCCGGTTGGAATGCAGCCCTATAATGGGCACGCGGCATCCAGCCGCCCCCGTAATGAGGTGTGCCTGCATGCGCCAGTAATGCCGCCGTCGTTGGACGGCCAGCTCCTTCCCGCCCTGTTCGCAGGGGGAGTCCTTGGCATTGCTGGAGGTCGCATGACCGCATTCACCCTCACGCTCGACCGCGTGACATTCACCCTGTCCGATGGCCGGGTGCTGTTCCCTGAACTTTCTGCCTCGTTCGATACCACCCCTACCGGCCTGGTGGGTCGCAACGGCGTGGGCAAGAGCGTGCTCGGCCGCCTGCTGGCCGGGCAGCTCCAGCCCAGCAGCGGGCACATCCAGCGGCAAGGCCACGTGCACCTGCTTGCCCAGCACAGTGGCGTGCTGCCCGGCCGGATTGCCGACCTGGCGGGCGTCGCCCCGCAGTTGGATGCACTGGACAGGATCGAAGCCGGCAGCGTGGACCCGCACGACTTCGCCGTGGTGGGCGAACGCTGGACCCTGCGCGAGCAGTTGCAGGCGCAATGGCAGCGGCTTGGCCTGCCCGAACTGGATCCCGCGCAACCGGCCGCCACGCTCAGCGGCGGCCAGGCCATGCAGGTGGCGTTGGCCGGTGCACTGCTCTCAGACGCGGATGCCCTGGTGCTGGACGAGCCCAGCAACCACCTCGACAGCGCACATCGCACCCGGCTGATCGATGCGCTGGCGCAGTGGCGTGGCGGCCTGATCGTCATCAGCCACGACCGCGCGTTGCTGCGGGAGATGCAGCGCATTGTCGAACTCACGCCCAGCGGGTTGCGCAGCTACGGCGGCAACTACGACCTGTATGCCGCGCAGAAGCAGGCCGAACAGACCAGCGCCGAAGCCGAGCTTGCCCTGCGCAAGCGCGAGCGCCGGCAGGAGCAGGCGGCACTGCGCGAACAGCGTGAGCGGCAGGAACACCGCCAGTCACGCGCCCAGCGCGATGCCCGCACCGCCAACCAGGCACCGATCCTCCTGGGCGGCATGAAGAACCGCGCCGAGCACAGCGCCGGCCGGCTGCAGGCGCAGCAGCTTGAACGACGCGCAGCGGCCGACAACCGGGTACGGGAGGCGGCAGCGGGGGTTGATGAGGCCGCCCAGATTGCAATGCTCGGGCCCAGCCTGGCCGCGCCCGGTCCGCAACAGGTCGCCACGCTTGCCAACGTGCACCTGCCATGGGTGGAGGCGCCTTGGCGGCGCATCACCCTGCATCTCCAGCGCGGCGACCGCATCGGCGTGCGCGGCCGCAACGGCAGTGGCAAGTCCACCCTGCTGCGGGTGCTGGCCGGTGAGGTGGCGCCGCTCAGTGGCGAGGTCAAGCGCGCGACTGGCATCGCCCTGCTTGACCAGACGTTGTCCTCGCTCCCCGCGCAGGATTCCGCGCTGCAGCTGTTGCAGCGCGCGAACCCGATGGCGAGCGAGGGCACCCTGCGCACCCGGCTGGCCCTGCTCGGCCTGGATGCCGAGCGCAGCCTGCGCCCGTTGGCCAGCCTGAGCGGTGGCGAACGGGTCAAGGCCGCGCTGGCCGCCGTGCTGTATGCGGACGTCCCGCCGCAGCTACTGCTGCTCGACGAGCCGGGCAACCACCTGGACCTGGCCTCGCTGGCCGCGCTGGAGCAGATGCTCAACCAGTACAGCGGCAGCGTGGTGATCGTCTCGCACGACCAGGCACTGCTGGATGCCGTGCAGCTGACCCATCATCTGGATGCCGGCGAGGAGGGGTGGCAGTTGAAGCTGCTGTAGTCGCGTACCTCAAGCACGCGCCCAGGTGACCGTCGAAAGGGATGGCAGAGGCAGTCATGGTGGCGAAAGCTTGAAGTTGGATTGCAATGTTACTATGTAACATCCTCCGGTCCAGACCCTTCCGCCATGAAGACCACCAACGCCCTGCTCGACGCCGGCGCCATCGCCCTTTCCAGCTTGTGCCTGCTGCACTGCCTGGCCCTGCCGCTGCTCGCCGCCGCCCTGCCGCTGTTGGGGGTGTGGGCCGAAGCGGAGTGGGTGCACGTCGTGTTCGTGGCCATCGCCGCCCCGACCACCGGCTTCGCGCTATGGCGCGCCCACCGCAAGCAACCGCTGCCGGCCGCGGCGATCGTCAGTGCAACCGCCGGTCTGCTTTTGCTTCTGGCGGGCGCAGCCGGGTGGCCCAGCCACGAAGCGGAGACGCCGATGACGGTAACCGGCAGCCTGCTCCTCGCCAGCACCCACATCTGGAACGCCTGGCGCCGCCACCGTCATTGAACCCGCATGGCTCTACGCCGCATGCCTGGTGTTACAGGCGCAGCAGCATTCCCGCCAGGAACAGCAGCAGCGGCAAGGCGCTGATGATCGCGCCCACAATGCCCACCCACGGCCAGCGCTCGCGGCGTACGCGCGAGCCGATGGTCAGCAGCAGCCCCAGTACCGACGACGCCAGTACACCCACCGCTACTCCGGCACTTCCGACGAGTAGGCGCCCCGTTTCAGGTGATGCCTGCGCCACTGCATAGGCCGCCGCCAGGATCACCGGGGCCACCAGCCAACTGGCGGTGCCAAGCAGCGGCCAGCGCTGGCTGGAGGCGCGGGAATCGACACGGGTGTGCAGCGGCTGGGAAGTCGGTTGCGGCATGTACGTGCTCCGTAGGTCTCTCCCACCGTACACCCAACGCAACGCGTACACACCGCCTGCGCAGGTAAAGGCTCACGATGCCCGCAAACCTGTCCCTGGGGGGGATCCGCCATGCGCACTTTACCGTTCATGCTTCTGCTGCCCGGCCTGCTGCTGCTCTCAGCCTGCGGCGACCGCGACAACGCCGCCGGTGTGTTCTCTTCCGACCCGCTGCTGGGATGCTTTGCCACCCACCCCCGCAAGCCGGCGGAGTTCCGCATCGAACAGCAGCAGGGGCAATACTTCGTTTCCTTCAACCGCGACGAGCAATGGCAGCGTGACGCCACGCCGCTGCAGCTCTCCTCGCGCGCCGATATCGCCCGCTTCTTCAACGATGATGCCGACCAGATCGACAAGGCGCTGGTGCGCCCAACGGGCGGCTTCGGCATCTTTCACTTCAATCCCGGCGCCACCCTCAAGGGCAAGGACAAGGACAGCGACTACATGGCGCTGGTGCTGATCGGCGCCGGCCCGGTGTTCCAGGTGACCTGCCCTTGAGCGCCTCACCCAAGGCGCCGCCCTGCGGCGAACCACGGATATGCAATTGCCGCCGGGGTTTCCTCGTCGGTGCGGATCCCCACCGCACCAAACCCCGGGGTGACTTACGCACGTAGCGGCGCGTATGCCGCCGTGCTCCCGCTCCCCTGTACGGCCGACCCGCCCAACGCCACGCACGCCTCCGTTGCACGGCCACCCCCGGTAGCGGCATACGGCGGCGCGAGTCCCTGCGCACGGGACGCGCCAGCCATCCGAGTCGCCCGCCCACCATCCAGCGCACGCCACGCGGCACGGTCCGCCCGTACTTCAGCATGGCCCGCCCTCCCTGGCACAACGGCGGTGGATGGAACTGTAGGGCCACTCGCAGGCCTCCCGCACGAACCCGTGCTGCACGGGATAGCTGTGCACGTAGGCGATGTGGCGCTGCACGTCATCGGCGTCGACCAACCGTCGCTCACGGAAGTCGGTGTGCCATAGCGGCCGCACTGTGCGGTCACGGCGCACCATCGCACGCGGTGGATGACCCGGCAGCTGGCGGTCGAACACGGCCTGGATCTGCAGCCATCGCCGGTGGCCCTCTTCGTCCCCATCCGGCAGCGTCCACACGCCGTGCAGATGATCGGGCAGCACCACGATTGCATTGATCCGGAACGGCCGCGCCTGCTGCGCTATCCGGAATGCCAGCCGCAGTAACTGCGCGTGCTCCACCAGCAGGCGGCTATAGCGATCACGAAGATGCGCGCTGAAGAAGTACGCGCTGCCGGGTTGCCAGGAGGGGTTTTCAGTAGACATGCGCGCAGTGTGCAAATCTGCGCGAGCTCGAACGATCGGGGCAGGCCGCACGCAGGCGTCAGTGCGCCGCCCGGCCCGCGGTCAGGATGCGGCGCGTGGCGGTCCCAGTTCGCTTTCACATGCCTGTTGAGCTGCGTGCCTGATCTGCTCGCCCAGCATCAGGGCGTTCTCTTCGCCCAAGCGCTTCGCCGCCAGCGAAGCAGGCGGCAGCAGACGTCGCAGGGCATCGCTGACGGGCACCGACCAATTGCGCGGCGTGGAGGGGACATCCACTTCCGGCAGGTCACCCAAGGTCCACGGCAGCATCTGCAGCTTCTGCGATCGCGACGAAATGACCTGATCGGGCGCGTCGCGGAAACGGATGACCACGCGCATCATGGGGTAGTCGTCGGTCCATTCCATCTGCGTGTAGTACGTGTCCAGCTGCGCTCGCAACGCGCTCCCCTTCATGAGGTCGAACATCCGATTGCGGATGTTTTCGGCGGTACACGCAGGTATGTTGCGGCTCGCGCCGGGCGCAGAGCTTTCCAGCATCCCGAGCGGGCGCACCCGACGCGCCATCACCTGCATTCCCCGTTCGCGCGGCCAGGGTGGCGCCGACAGCGCCCACACCAGCTCGCCCACACGCTGCGCCGGCACCGTGGCCTGCGTGGTTTCCACTCCCTCGGCCGTTTCCACCTTCGAGGTACGGGTAAACGCACGTTGGCCACCGCTGCGCTGTAGCCGGTGTACTTCGTCCGCACGGCTCCAGCCGCTGTACTGGTACTGGATCTCCACCGAGCGCACGTTGTCTATCGCAGCCGGCGGCGGCCCGCTGCCCGGTACCGTTCACGCCACCAGCAGCACGGCAGGCGTGCACCCAAGGAAGCGCAGAACGACGCGGTGGAAGATTGGCATGCTGTCATTCTAGACCCGTCCGCAGGCGACGCGCCGCACAGTATTGAAGCTGTCAATCGCTTCAGTTCCGGCTCTGCGACGCAGTGCACGGCGACGGTCCGATCGACCGGGACACAGTGCCCTCACCTCGGCCCAACGCGCAGCCCCTCCCATGTTCTCCGTGCTTCTGTTCCTGCTTGCCAGCACCCGTTCCGAGCCGTTCCCGCCCGGCTACCACGACCGCCCCGGATTCTCCGACGACGGTACCCACGTCATCATCCGTACCGCCCTGTGAGACGACTTCAACGGCGGCAAGGCCCCGGTAGAGCAGGTCCTCATTCCCAACGAGGACGGCTCCTTCACCTACCAGTACGCGCGCCAGTCCCGCGCCACGCGGATGTACCACGCCACTTACTGCTGGTTCCAGCAGATGTACCCCGAAGACTCAACCTCCAGCGGCCCCGGCACCTACGGCGGCTGGAGCTGCGGCCGCAGCACGGAACATCCACCGGCGCCGCCTGCGTGAACCAGCCCGGTGGCCATCTCGGTTACGATGCCCACCCCTTTCCTGCCCGTCGGCCGGCTGCCCCGCAGCGCGGTCCGCCCTGATCCCGTGACGCACTACACCGGCCCCCTGCTCACCCGCCCCCTCGCCGAAGCCCTGGTCCGCGCCCGCGATGCCGGTGCCGCCGAGTGGACCGGCTCGCTCGATCTGGCACGCTCCACCGGTACGGCCACGCTAGGCGCGAAAAGCTGGCAGTGGAAGGGTGAAACCTACGCCTACCCGGGCAAGACCAAGGACCGCACCCTGTACTACTGGGATGGCGAGGAATTCCTGGCGGTATCCCGGTTCGGCTCGGCGCTGATCAAGCTGGTGCCCACCGAGTGGGACGCGCCGACCTTCGAGATCGACGGCATCAAGATGCTGCCCAGCGCGCAGGTTTCGCCCTACGAGGATGCGCGCCGCAAGGTGGCGCTGGTGGCCCCGGCAGGCAAGACCGTGCTCGATACCTGCGGCGGGCTGGGTTACTTCGCTGCCTGCTGCCTGGAAGCCGGGGTCACCCGCATCCAGTCGTTCGAGAAGAACCCCGATGTGCTGTGGCTGCGCACGCTCAACCCGTGGTCGCCCGACCCGGAAGCGGCCAGCAGTGGTGGCCGCCTATCGCTGACCCACGCCGATGTCTCGCAGGCGATCGAGGGGCTGGAAAGCAGCTCGGTGGACGCCATCCTGCATGACCCGCCGCGCTTCGGGATCGCCGGCGAGCTGTACTCGCAGGTGTTCTATGACCAGCTGGCGCGGGTGATCCGCAAGGGCGGGCGCATGTTCCATTACACCGGCGCGCCCAACAAGCTCACCAGCGGGCGCGATGTGCCGCGTGAGGTCGCCAAACGCCTGGAAAAGGCCGGCTTCAAGGCTGAACTGGCGCTCGACGGGGTGCTGGCGGTCAAGCGCTGATCCCGGCCGACGCGCAGGTGAACCGGCGGCCACGCCTCTACCCGCGCTTAACTCCGGCGCGGGGCCGCTGACCTACGCTACCGTTTCGTTCCACGTCCCAGGTACCTGCATGACCCCGAGCACCCCTGTCGCCTTCGATGAAACCGAACGCCAGCGCGCCCTGGATGCGCTGCACATCGTGGGCAGCCTGCCCGAACCGGCCTACGACGATATCGTCAAAGTCGCTGCCGCCGTCTGCGGCACCCCGATGGCACTGGTCACCCTGATCGACCGCGACCGCCAGTGGTTCAAGGCCCGCACCGGCTTGGAAGGCGTGCAGACCGAACGCAACGTGGCCGTGTGCGACCACGCCATCCGCCAGCCGACCCAGTTGATGGAAGTGGGCGACCTCAACCAGGACGCCCGCTTTGCCGACAACCCCGTGCTTAAGGACCTGGGCGCCCGCTTCTACGCAGGCATGCCGCTGGTCACCGAAGCAGGCGCCGCCGTAGGCAGCGTGTGCGTGGTGGACGTCAACCCACGCGAGCTCAACACGACCCAGCGCGAAGCCCTGCAGGCATTGGCCCGCCTGACCATGACCCTGATGGAAAGCCGCGGCCGCGAACGCGAGCAGCAGGTGGCCGCCATCCTGGACCACGGCGTGGCCGAGGAAACCGCCGTTGCCCCCGACGCTGCCGGCAGCTACACCGTGGTGATCCTGGAGCTGCAGGACCTGTCGGAGCTGGCCCAGCGCCTCGGCGAGCGCACCCTGGACCGCCAGCTGCAGCAGCTGGACCAGGCGCTGGAACACTGCCTGCAGCCAGACCGTGGGGACAGCATCAACCGCGTGACCGGCAGCGGAGAGTTCATTGCCGTGCTCGGCAGCGACCACGTGGACGATACCGTTGAGAAACTGCAGCAGGTGGCTCGTGAAACGAGCCAGAGCCTTGGCACCCCGCTGCTGCTTGGCGCCGCGTCCACCAGCACTGGCGAACCTACTACCGCTGTTTTCCTTCGGGCCGACCAGGCATTGAGCGCCGCGAAAGACGCGCTACGCGCCTAAGGAAAGACCACCGCCGTAGAGCCAGGCCCTGCCTGGCTTCGCGGTGCCGGAACGGGCGGCGGTGGCCCCGATATTGAATTGGGGCTCAGTCAACCTTGGGGGCGTACTTCGCCGTGTCGGATTCCCATTTTTTGCAAACCGCCCGCAGCTCTACGAGCTTCTTCTCGGTTGCCTCGGTTCCCGGTACGCGGCGCAGCAGGACACTCTTCGTGATCGGCCATTTGACCTCGTTCTCGGAATAGCCATCTTCGTTGAAATACAGATCTCCCCCCTTGATCGCGACATTCGCGCGATAAACGTCGTTTGAAGGCTCCATGGTAAGCACCACCACACCCTGGGAATCATATTTTGGCGAGTCCTGAATCGCGCCGTGGAACGCACCCTGGTAGACGATTCCCGGCGCACTCTCGTTCGACGTTACAAACGTGCCACATAGCGTCCTGTGGATCGTGGACTCCGAATGCGCAATGACCAGACCCAGGCGTTGGCCCGTACATTTGGTATCTGCCCCGTGGGGCGTACAACTTGCCAACTCCCAAGCGCCTTCGTACGGGAGTGGCCGTGTCTCCGCCGCCGCCTTGAAGTTGCCGAGGGCAATCAATGCGACGAGGACAATGGCGGATTTCAACGTGGCCTGGTTCATAGCGATTCCTCCATGACAGCTGAACGAAGTGAGTCATCTTGAGATGAAATCAAGCAGAAGCGCGTTGACTTCATCGGCATGGGTCAGGTTGCACCCATGGGGCGCCCCCTCCAGGACCACCAGCTGGCTGCCCGGTATGAGTTCCTGGGTAAGGGTTGCGGTGTTCGGGCAGGGAGAGAAGGCGTCGCTGTCGCCATGGATGATCAAGGTAGGCTTGTTGATATCCGCCAACTGGCGACGGAAGTCCCGGGAACAGAACCTCTCGAAGCATTCCACCGCTGCGGTCGGATCTGAGAACTTGCACATCCGGATAGCGTCCCTGAACTCTTGATCGGAAATTTCCAGTTCGCCATTGACACTGTAGTAGCGGGTGACCAGATCAACGAAGAAGGCATTCCGATCGTCTTCGAGTGCCTGCCGCATCGCCTCCTGCTCATCGAGCGGAAGCCAGCCGTCCGGATTCCCGAAGCCTTTCAGAACAAATGGGGTGAATGTGGAAATGAGCACGGCTTTGTCCACAATCGCTCCCCCGAACCGGCTGAAGAACTGCACGATTTCACCGCACCCCATTCCGATGCCGACCAGCGTGGCGCCGGTCAGCCTCAGGCTGACGATGAGCTTGACCAGATCAGTAGCGAAGCTGTCCCAATCGTATCCTGCAGCAGGCTTTTCCGATTCGCCGAAGCCACGGCGGTCGTAGGAGATCACCCGATACCCGGCCGCCATCAAGGCACTGATCTGTGGCTTGCATGCCGCCAAGGTCATTGGCCAGGGATGAATGAGCACGACAGGCGGGCCGCCGCCGCCGGTGTCCTGGACGTTGAGGGTTATGTCGTCGAGCGTGATGGAGTGCTGCTGCATGACTGGCTCCGGAATCAAAGGCGCCCGACCACGCGGTCCCATGGAAGAGACCGCGCCTAGAGCTTCCTTCTACAACCCGTTCCCCGTCCGGCGTAAACGCTCCGGTCGCCTCACCGTGTGAGGCCTGCTGCAAGCGTAAAGCCCGATTGCTAAAGGTTTGGTGAAACCCAGAACCGTCCACCACTCCGAGGCGTCAGTCCTCTCGCGGCAGCTTCTTCGCCCACATGTTATCGACCAGATTCGGGTAAACCCGCCCATTCTCTTCGGCGCGCTGCCGCGCCGCCGCCTTTTGCGACGGCGACAGCGGCTGCCCCTTCTTCCCCTTGGGATTGGGCTTATCCCACGGCGGCGTTACTGTCTTTCGCATTCAATCACCTGTGCAACCCGGCCGGCCTCACCGCGCCAGAAACGCAACCAACGCCGCATTGAACTGCTCGGCATGGCTGGCATTACACCCATGCGGCGCATCCTTCAGCAGCACCACCTCGCTGCCCCGAATCGCCTCATGCGTACGGCGGCCCGAGCCTTCATACGGCACCGTGCCGTCGCTGTCACCATGCAGCACCAGCGTGGGCACCGTAACCTTCTTCAGGTCCTCACGGAAATCGGTGGTGCCAAACGCCTTCATGCAGCCCAGCGCCGCAGTCTGATCCGACTGCTTGCACAGTTCGATCGCCTCCTGCCGCTGCTTTTCAGTGACCTTCAGCTCGCCCTTGGCGCTGAAGAAGTCCTTGGTGAAACCGTCGAAGAACTCGTCACGGTGGTTCTCCAGCCCCATCCGCATCTGCTCGGCTTTTTCTTCAGTCAGCGGGCCGTCCGGGTTGTCGGCGGTCTTGAGCATGTACGGCGGCACCGCCGCAGCAAACACCACGCTGCGGAGGCGCTGTTCGCCGTGGCGGGCGATGTAGCGGGCCACCTCGCCGCCACCCATCGAGAAGCCCACCAGCGTCGCGTCCTGCAGGTCCAGCTGTTCCATCACCCCGGCAAGGTCGTCGGCCAGCGTGTCGTACTCATAGCCATCGGCCGGCTTTTCCGAACGGCCGAAGCCACGGCGGTCATAGGCCACCACGCGGTAGCCAGCGGCCTTCAGCACCGGCACCTGGGCACGCCAGGATTCGGCCGACAGCGGCCAGCCGTGGATCAGCACAACCGGGCGACCGGTGCCGCCGGTGTCTTCAACGTGTAGACGCACGCGTGTTGCAGTCATGAATAGCTCCAGATTCGCCAATGGATGGCCCATGCTAATCGGCTGATGCGGGCGTGACGTGAGCATTTCTTTGCTTTGAACTTACACACTGTGCACAAAGTGCACGCGTGTTATTACCAAGCTGATTCCAGGCATCTCATGGCGGCAGCCTGGTGACGGCCAGGTGCTGCCGCTCAGCGCGAGCCGGTTCGTGTCACCGGATATCAATGGGCTGCAGGTGGAGGCCCATCGCGATGCGCGCGGGTAGGTGAGCGCGCTGAGCGTGGTGCATGGGGAGGGTGGGGCGCGCTATGTGCGGAAACGGACGTAACGGGCAGGACATCACCCCATTCGCCGCACGGCAGCCTCTCGCTCCTGCGATTGCATCTGTTCGGCCTGCGCCGCCAGCTGTTGGGTCTGCTGGTTGGCGTTGGCCAACTGCTCGCCACGTTCCAGCGAGGCTTCAACCGGGGTCTGGGCGGCCTGTGCTGTCGGCATGGAGGCGCGCAGGTGCCCCGGGTCGTTGCGCTCGCCCTGCACGATGAAGATGTTTTCAGCTGCCGTCGCGTTTGGGGTGCGCTCACTGAGCATCACGTGGTCCACGCGCGATAGCCCATTTTCCTTGGCGAGCACATACAGGCTTGCGCTGACCCGCTCACTGGTGGGGTCGAAGGTTCGGCCATTGGCGGCGTCCAGTTCTGCCACCTTCTCCCGGATCTGGGACAGCATGGGGTCGCCTCTCACGCCTTCGTGGACATCATTCTCGGAGATCAGACGCTGCATCAGCGTCCGCTTCGGCATCTCGTGATGCACCTCGCTGTTCAACTTGCTGTCAGGGTAAGGCGCTCGAATGCTCTGGATCTCCGACTTGTTATCCAGAGGCTTGAGCTCGCCCTCGAAGCTCGTATCCTGCTGTGACTTCACTTGCCTGTGCAGCCCCGCGTGGTTGAGCGCACCCCATGTGAAGTCAATGCAGCTGTTGGAGAGCCCGTTGTACTGCTGAGCAAAGCCATGCTTACCCGGCTCAGTACTGTAAGCAATGATCTTTTCGTACTGCTCCTTCGATATCTCCATCTTCCGTGCATAGAACGGATTCTGGTATTCATCGACGTCCTTGTCAGTGACGGCACCCGGACCGCTGCGGGCGCCGTGTTCTCTGGGTGCGAACCCGTAGCTTCGTGTCACGCCGTCATGCGTCACGGCCAGATACATGTGGCCCGCTGCCGACGTGCCACCGTTCTTCAGCGGTGTTCCTGGTGCTGCTACATAGACCGTTACGGTGTACGGCGCATCCTTGGCCATTCGTTACTTCCCCTTGCCCATGTATGCAATGAGCAGCTGCACCGGTTCCGAACCCAGCTCTGGATGGTCCTGCTGCAACTCAACAGTCAGTCGGTAGTGGCCAGGCTTGGCGTCTTTTGCGCCTGCGAGCAAAAGAACATCGTAGAACTTTGAGGGATCAACCAACCCAGCGCTCTCCAGCTGAGTGCGCTCGACGTCCGACGCTGTAACTCCCGGCACCAAACCATCATCGCCAACCACAATGCGGTCCTGCAGATCCGGGCTGTTACGGAACAGCGCCACTTGAGTAATGGAAGTTTCCTCCACTCGAAGCAGCCGAACACGGGCGGACAGCTGAGCACGGATGATTCCATCGGATTGCCTGATTCCGGTCGGAGCATCTGGCGCGACCACCCGGAGGCCCACGACGAGCGTAGACGAGGCGTTCTCAATCGGCGGCGGCAACTCAAACTCGAGGCTCACCACCTCTCCGGCCCTATCCAAAGAGACTGGCCGGACAAGGGGAGCTTCATTACGCATGAGTGCATCCTCGTTGGAGACGGGCTGAATCTGGTGGGTGCCCTGCGCACCTTGCCCACATGCCGCGAGGCCCGCCACGGCAAGCATGGCCAGCGCTCTCAGCAGATTTGATACGCACCTGCGCCTTCTCATTGCTCACCCCTGATCCACATTCGGTCGATCCTATCGCCCACGCAGTCGGAGGTGCGCACTCGAGGCCTAAGATAGGGAAATTCTTACTCGTCAGATGCACTTCGTCACACTTCGGCACAGCGCAAGCTCAACTCTCGCCCGCCTGCCCCGAGTTCTTGGCCTTGTACGAATCCCCCCAATCCCGCATCGCCAGCAACACCGGCACCAGTGTCCGGCCCAGCTCCGAAAGCCGGTACTCCACCTTCGGCGGGACCTCCGGGTACACATGCCGCACCACCACGCCATCGGCCTCCAGCTCTCGGAGCTGGCTGGTCAACATCGATTGGGTGGCGTTGGGGATGAGCCGGGTCAGCTCCATGAATCGCCGGGTGCGTGACACCAGGTAGAACAGGATCACCGGCTTCCACGTGCCGCCGATGACCGACAGCGTGGCTTCCACGCTGCATCCGGTTTTGCCATATACGCGCCGCGCCATTACGGGATACTCCTGAAAACCATAGTACCTATGGGAAAGCATAGTTCTTGTGGCAACCACGGTGCGACCATAGCATGCAGGTCATGTCCCCCAAGATGATCGATGCCCATGAAATTCAATGCCCTGCTGGCCACGAAAGAAGACGGCCAGGTCTCCACCCAGCCGGTGGCCTTTGACGAAGCCGACCTGCATGAAGGCGATGTGCTCGTGCAGGTGGACTACTCCACCCTGAACTACAAAGACTCGCTGGCGATGACCAACGCCTCGCCGGTGATCCGGACGTTCCCGCTCATTCCCGGCATCGACCTGGCCGGCACCGTGCTGGAATCGGGCAATGCCGGCTTCCGCCAGGGCGACCGCGTCGTGCTCAACGGTTACGGCCTCAGCCAGACCCACCACGGCGGGCTGGCGCAGCGCGCGCGCGTTCCCGGGGAGTGGCTGGTGAAGCTGCCGGACAGCATCAGCAGCAAAGACGCCATGGCGATCGGCACGGCAGGCTACACCGCCATGCTGTGCGTGCTGGCGCTGGAACACGGCGGCGTGAAGCCCGAGCACGGCGACATCCTGGTGACGGGTGCCAACGGCGGCGTTGGCTCCATCGCCTTGGCCATCCTCTCCAAGCTGGGCTACCGCACGGTGGCGTCCACCGGCCGACCCGAACATGCGCAGTACCTCAAGGACCTGGGTGCCGACGAGATCATCGACCGCGCCACGCTGGCCGAGCCGCGTACCCGCCCGCTGGATGCCGAACGCTGGGCCGGCGTGGTGGATGTCGCCGGCAGCCACACGCTGGCCAATGCACTGGCGCAGACGAAATACCGTGGCGTGGTGGCGGCTGCCGGGCTGGCGCAGGGTACCGACCTGCCTACCTCGGTGCTGCCCTTCATCCTGCGCAATGTCACCCTCGCCGGTATCGACTCGGTGCAGGCACCGCACGCCGTGCGTGCCGAGGCGTGGAAGCGGCTCGCGACCGACCTGGACCTGGGCAAGCTGGCCAGCACCGTTGAAGTGATCGGGCTGGAAAAGGTGCTGGACGTGTTCCCGGCATTCCTGGAAGGCAAGGTGCGTGGCCGGCTGGTGGTGGATGTGAACGCCTGAGCATTTCGCCGTAACATCGAAGCAAAGAGCGCCGCGGCGCCTTCGAACCAGGCCGCACCACGGTAGGGTCGCACCCCAGTCGACTGCACGTAACCGTGCAACAACCGATTACGGCATGACTCGCAACGAAGGCGCCGCACCCCAGGCAACCACGGAGACCGCAGGTGGCAAAAGCTAAAGGATTAGCAGTACTACTCACCACAACAGCACTAACCGCAGCCTGCATATTCCCAACCCGGGCCGCCCCGGCTCCGCCAACGCCGGATACGCCAGACGTACGCGAGACCATCCTCCAGCTGCTCGAACAACGCGCCCTCCACAGCGACCAGATCGACTGGCCTGCAGCACACCAGCAGCTTAAGCAGGCCCGCAGCACGGACGAAGCCGACAGGATCGTCACCGACCTTATCTCCCGCAGCACGGCTAACCACGGCCGCTGGCGCCGTGCACAGTCAGCGCCGAGCGCCGCTGGTGAAAAGCCGCGAACCGCTGACACCGAGCAGCATCGCCAGCGCTATACCCAAGCAGGTGCGCCTGGGCTGCAGCGTAAACCGGCAGATCCCAACGACCCGATCGGCTCCATCCGCGTACCACCTTTCATGGACAAGCCTTCGGCGCCGCGAGAGATCAAGCATCAACGGCGTCAGGCCTTCGCCCGGATGCTGCAGTCGTGGCTCCGAAGCGAGGATCAGCGCAACCTCTGCGGCTGGATCGTGGACCTCAGGGAGAACCGGGGCGGAAACATGTGGCCCATGCTGGCCGGCGTTGCACCCCTGCTGTCCACAGACCCGAAGCATCGCGAAGTCATAGGCGCGTTTGTCCGTGGCGCAGAGCACCAGACCTGGAGTATCGAATCCGGTCGGGTGCTGCTCGGTGAGCGCTCACCCATGAGCTTGGATTCCGCGTCTTATGTACTACGGCACCCTGCCCCACCGGTGGCAGTCCTGATAGGACCGAGAACCGCCAGCTCCGGGGAAGCAGTGGCGTTGGCCTTCAGGGGTCGCCCGGCCACTCGCAGCTTCGGCCAGAAGACGTCCGGCTATTCCACAGCCAACGTGCCGACTCCACTTCCTGACGGAAGTACGCTTTCGCTCACCGTATCGGTATCGGTTGATAGGAATCTGAAAGGCGATGGCGGGAAGCTGGAGCCGGATTTCACGATAGAGGATGGGGTAGAGGCAGAATCGGCTGCGCGCAGTTGGTTGATGGCGCAACCTGCATGTCGCGGCGTCGCGAAAGCCCCATAGTCCCTTCGGCAATGCTGCCTACAGCGCTGCTACCAGAACGCTTGGCACGTGTCAGGCCGCGCCGCCTGCGTAACATGAAATTTCGCTGTAACACGACCAGCGTTACGGTGAAAATTCATGTTACGAGCTTCGCTTTCATCAACGGGCAGGGTGGATCATTCCGCCTGCGTTCGTCACGAACGAAGTTGCCCGACGTCCATCAGCTACGCCGGGCAACCCTGCCGATCACGCCTTACAGCGCGATACGCGCCACAGACTCCTCACTCCCCTTCTCGTCCTTATCCCCATTCTTGATGGTCACGTACAGGACGTTCTTCTTCGCATCCAGCGCCAGGCTGTTCGGGTGGGTCGGCACGTCATAAGTGCCCACCTGCTTGTAGCTCTCGCTGTCATACGCGGTCACAGTGCCGGCTTCGCGGTTGGTCACGTACAGGCGCTTGCGCGGTGCATCCAGCAGCAGGCCCAGCGGGCCGGCGTCGGTGGCGATGCTGGCCAGTTCCTTGCCGGTGGTCGGGTCCAGCACCAGCACGCGCTGGCCCGGGTGCTTGGAGACGAAGCCCGGAATGCTGCTGCCCTGGTACTTGCGGATCATCTCCAGGCCCTGGTCGGTCACGAACAGGCGCTTGCCGCCCGGGTCCAGTGCCAGGTTCATCGGCTGCTCGGCACTGACCTTGAAGCGCTGCTCCACCTTGCCGGTGTCGGTGCCCACGGTGACCACTTCGCCCAGCAGGTTGGAGGTGAGCACGCGCTTGTTGGCCGCATCCAGGGTGAGGCCCGGCGCCTTGGCGTTGCCCAGGCCCGGAATGGTGTTGATCAGCTTGAGCGACTGGGTATCCACCACGAACAGCACGCTGCCTTCGCCGGAGTGGCCGGTCACGTACAGGCGGTTGTTCGGGGAATCCACCACCAGCTCGCGCAGGTCGTGCGTGTAGCCGGCCTTACCATCCTTGCCAACCTTCTTCTCCATCAGCTGCACGATGCCCACCGCCTTGTTGGAGGCGGTGTCGACCACGGTGACCGAGGTATCCACGGTGTTGCCCACGTACAGGCGGTTGTGGGCGTCATCGAGCACCACGCCGAAGGCTTTGCGCTCCAGCGGGATCTTGGCTTCCACGGCCAGCGAATCCGGATTCACGCGCAGCACCTGGGCCGGGCCGGCGGCATCGCCGAAGCCGCCCGAAGAGGCCACAAACAGCGCGTTCTGGGTGGGGCTGAAGGCCAGCTCGTACAGCCCCTGGGCAACGGCGGCGCGCTGCACGGAGGAAGCGGCGGCGGTGGTGGCGGCCTTTTCAGCGGCAAAGGCAGACGGGGCGCCAAGGGTCAGGCTGACGGCCAGCGCCAAGGCGGCCGAACGGAACAGGGAACGAGGGTGCATGCGAGCGTCCTTGTGAGAGGCAGAGGAAGGATCCTGGCTCGCGTGGCCGCTGGGAGGAGCGGCCAACCACACGGTCGAATGACGTGGGAAGGCTGGCTGGCCCGGACATCTTAACAGGGGTGGCCAGCGACGGGATTCTTCCGTCCCACGCCATGAGACGCCCCTGCGCGATCCTGCGATCCGCTTCGGAGGATCAACATGAACAAGATCGACATTGATTGGCTGGAAGAGTTCGACCAGGCCATGCTCGGGCTGTATGCCATCAACCACAGCGACGCCGGGATGGATGAGCAGCTGCTGGTGAGCTACTACGACCTGGAGCCGCGTGAGGCGGCGCTGGCGTTCGGCAATGACTACGACCTGGATCGGATGAATCCGCCGTGGCCGCCGATGGGGCTGGCGCTGAACAGCTGAGGTGATGGCCTACGCCTCGCTCGGGGGAACAAAAAACCCGCCAATTTGAGCGTGTCATGCAGGACATAGGCTCGGCGGGTGTGTTTGCCGAACTGTAGCGCTCCGCAAGGGAAGTGTTCAATCCAAGCCGTCGCAAGCGGCCTAGAACAGCGCTTCGAACAGATTCCCAAACAGCCTGGAAATCTCTGCCGCCTCGCTCCACAGGAACCAAAGAGACAGCACCAATGCGAGCCCGTGCAGATCTCGCTTCCTTATCCGAATAGAGTAGTACTTGGTTTCGACCGTCTTGGTTGAATCTTCCTGATTCATGATTTTTCCCACCCTTTAGTTGAATGTACTTCCATCCATCGACGAACCATTCCAACCAACAGCCAACATCTGGTTTCCCAACCATACGGCCAACGCCCATTCCTTTGTGGCAATGGCGGTTGAATGTCAGTACCCCATGCTTGCCGCCGCAACCTGCATCTCCTGCTGCACGCGCTGATCTTCTTCCTGCTGCTGCGTTGCCAGTTGCGCGGCGCGCTGTTCCTGCTCGAACGCCGCAACGTCAAACTGCTCAAGAGACTCCTCGAACGGTGTCTTCACTGCCTGCGCCGTTGGCATGCCGGCGCGTTGGTGACCGGGGTTGTCCAGCTCGCCTTGAACCACGAAGACGTTCTGGCCGCCGGGTTGGCTTTCCGTGGGTTGACTGAGCACTACGTGGTCCACGCTGTCCAGACCGTTGCTCTTGGCCAGCACCATCAGGCTGCCGGTGAGGCGCTCGCTGGTCTGGTCGTAGCTGCGGCCGTGGGCCTCGTCCAGCTTCGCTACGCCCTCGCGGATCTGCTGGTAGAGGGCGTGGTCGGGGTGCTCGGGGTTGAGGGGTGTCCAAGGTTCCTGCTCATCAGCGGGCTGCGCCACCCGCGCCATGGCAGGCTCTGGCTCTGGCTCCGGCCGTTGCTCCGGCACAGCCTGATTCGCGATGACGTCGTTCGCGGGTTCTTTCAACGGAATGGCATCCGGTTGCTCGGCCACCACCACCTGCTCAACCACGTCTCTCGGCGGTGCCTCTGTAACAGGCTCGTCGAGCGAAACTTCATCCCGCAGTGGGTGCTGTGTTGACGCTGCATCATCCATGCCCGGTCGCTCGGACTTCTCAGCCTGCACCGCGACCTCAGGCTGGCTGGCGTCCATGCGGCTGACAGGCTCCGGCACCGCTTCGGGGGTTACCTGCTGCTCTACCTTCGCTTCTGACGCAGCGACGGTCGCAGCGAGGTCGGGGACTTCTACCGGTGGCCGTACGACAGGTTCGGCCTCAGGCAGTGGCTGTATCGGTGTCGAGGCGATGTCGGGTGAAGTGGGCGCCGTGTGAGCTTGTGCCTCCGCCACGGACGCTTCGCGCCGAGCCTCCTCTTCCTCGGCAGTACGAGCGAACGTCTCCTGGGCACGCTGCTCTTCGACGTGCTCACGTGCGCCCTGCTCAGCCCCCTGAGCTGTCTGGGGCTCTCGCTGGGCCGTGGACTGCTCCTCGACCGCGGAGCGCTCGACAGAAGCCGCAATCGCTGCTGCAGCCAGATGAGGGGCTGGCTGCGAGGGAGGTGGCTGAGTGGTGTCTCGCTCATTCTCAACCAACTCCGGCACGCGGACTTCATCGAACCGAATGCTGTCCGCCCTCATTGCCGCCAACGCAGCCAACTGCTCAGCCTCATCGGTGGATGCCCCTTGCCGGTTCGCCTCCCGCAGCGCCTGCTGATATGCGTCACGCTCGTCCGCCGATAGCGCGTCGATGCGCAGCTCTGGCGTGTCCTGGAGCGTAGGCTTTTCCTGCCTCTCTTGGAGATCACGGTGCGCTTGGCGAATATCCTCCGCGCTGGTCATGGCAACACGGTGCGCCACACCGTCCGGACCGGCTTGGTAGTGGGCGACAGCGCTTTCAGCACTGTACGGCGAATTCCCATCGCGCTGGAGTTCCTGGAGCGTGCGGCCCGTGAGACCATTGGCCTCGCGAGTACGCTGTGTCGCAAGCTCGATGGCCGGAACCCACTCTTCGGGTACTCGCACGTTGTAATTCTGATACCGGTGGAGCAATTCGCTTCGGTCAACCTCAGCGTTCGAGGGCGCTGGACGCGCACTTGTCTCAGCAAGTCGCGCGTTGAACTGCTCAAGCGACGGCTGACGGATCTGTCTCGTGAGGTTCAACTCGAGCGCAAGGTTGCCTTGGGCCGCACTACCCCCATGCATCCACTGCCCGTCTTCGTTCAAGCGGTACAGGTGACCGTCTGACGCGAACACGGAGTCGGCCTTTGCCCTTGCGTACTCCACCGCTGGCGGAATCTCTACAAAATCTCCAGATCGAAGCGCGGCATGGCCTTCAAGGTATGCAGCAGCAACAGCTTCCTTCCCATTGGCGATGTTGCCCTCGACGCGCGCCATGGCTTCCCGGTCCAGCGCTTCAGCGCGCTCCGGGCTGGCAATCTGTTGGGCGTAGGTTCCACGGTCATTGGCGCCGGTTACACCGGTCTTGACCTCTCGCACCCACTGCTGAGACTGTGCATCACGCCGCCAATTGGGGTTGTCGAGTCCGTACTGATCATCGGGTCGAGCAGGAATGTTGAATGGGTCCTGCGGCGCCGGCACTCTTCCAAGCTCAAGTTCCACGGCTCTGGCGCTTGCCAGCGCATTAAGCTCGCGTGCCTTCTCGTAGTTGGCACTCACGTCCTGCTTGATGGGGTTATCTATTCCATCCTGCGTACGGTCAAGCGCAACTTCCCGCACCCAACTGTACCCGTTGTACTCCCACTCCGTGCCTGCCTTGTCCTTCTGTTGATAGATGGCATGGCTGTCCCGCAGGGTGGCCGCCTTCTCGAATGCCTTGGAGAAAAGGTAGGCATCTGCAGCGACCAGCGCCACCGGTCCTGCACCGCTGGTCCCCACAATGCCAGCCGCCAACGTCCCACCAGCCCAGCCGCCGATCCCGCGTGCAGCAAAGTGGGTAAGCTCGGATTGCGCCGCTGGCAGATTCTGCTGTTGCAGCAGGGCGCCGACGCGTTCCCCGGTTTCATGGGCGTCGTAGGCGCTTGCGGCCAGCCCAACGACGGTTGCCCCCACGCCAACGCCAGTTCGAAGAACGTTGGGGGCACGGGGCTCCCGAATGACCAACGCCGGCGCAGCGCCAGGACGAAACACCTCGTCCACCGTCGCACCAACGTGAGCTTGAAGCCTCGCGCCATCGACCAGCCCTTGCGCCGCCTGCTCCTGGAGCATTCTGGCATGGGTGTCGGGATCCATCCCGGGGATGGCGTCGGCGCGTACAGGCAATCCTTCGTGCCACTCCACCTGCTTGCCCCAAGAGGCCCTCAGGTACTGCGTTACAGCTGGATCTCGGAGCCGCTTGCTGCGTTCCTCTTCAAGTGCGGTGCCCGCCGGGCGATTGTCCGTTTGACTATCGAACAGCCGTTGCCCCTCCCGACTGTAGATGATGATGGGAACGTCCGTCGCTTCCTGCACGGTACGAAGGCTGCGTGGGATGTTGTTGTAGATTTCCTCTCGGGCGCCCTCGGGTACATGGCGCCCATGACCAAGCCTATCGACGCTTTGGGTGAAACGGCCGTCCACCCCGAGCTCGCTTTCAAGTTTGTGCGCCGCAACTACGCGAACCTCAACGGAGTAGCCCTTCTGCTGCAGACCCCGGATCAGCTCTACCGCTCGCTCGCCATTCCCAAGGGTCTTGTCCAGAATTAGGTTCTTTCTGGCTGCAGAAGCAACATCAAGAATCTCATCGGCCCAAGCACTCGCATCAATATGCGTGCGGCCCGACCAGATAACAGGGTTTTGTCTACGGAATTCAACGACGTCTGGATGGAATCTGCGAAGCGCATCCGGATCGATCACGGCGGCATCGTGAAACAGCTCACCCTTCGCCACTTCGCTCAACCCGCCTTTACCGGCACCGGGTTGGCCGGCCAAGATGATCGCCGTTGGCCGAACATGAGACTGCAACGACTCGAGATCACTTGCGGGAAGTATCTTGTCCCTCAGTATCCGCGCGTGCTCGTCGCTGCTCAGCTGGTCACTTGCAGCGCTCATTCGACACCCACGCTACTTCCCAAAAAAGATTGAGAAGTCCTTGTCACCAAACCAAGGCTTCTGAAGGACAAGCTTCGCCATGAGCGCCTCCTCCGCTTCAAGTTTAGAGGCGAGCTCGGAGTCACCCTCCTTCTTTGCCACAGCAAGCTGCTGCCTTGCCTCCTCGAAGAAAGCGCCCACCAAATCTTCCAGTACCCAGATGGCCAGCTCGAAGCGTGGCGCCACCTGAGGCTCTTTCGCCACGGAAGCCAATGCGTCATGGATTCTGGCCAGGTGACCCGGGTATTCCTTCAGCATCTCGCAAAGTCTCTGAGGAATTGGAGGCAGCGAAGCGGTCATTTGCAGTATCCATTGTGTCTCGTGACGGTCATTCCAATCAGGCTGCGGACCCCAAAGCGCTGACATCACGTTGTTGGAAGCGCGCGCGGAGGGTAGCCGCGTGCCCAACGAGCTGGCGGACGCTGCCAGTCCCGGACCTCAGGATGCCATAACGACTGGCGATGAAACCATAGGAAAACCCTTATACCTTCACGCCCGCACAAGCGACATCTTTAAGCATCGCCAGTGGCTTTATCTTGGCCCTCATCCCGCTCCAGGAGATCAAGGAGACCCCTGCCAATCCATTGCTGCTTCAATGCCGTACGACGCATGAGCGTTTGCCCCGCTTCGGCGTGGTGAATGCCATCGGCATTGGCCTTGGCACTAGTACCGTGGTCAGGGGTCTATGGTCACCAAGAGCCGCTACTGGGCATGTCTGACGATTCAACCTGAGCATTCGAGACGGGACTCTGGTCACCAATATTGGTGGTGGCAGAGAGGGTAGTCCGAGCAAAATCGTCAAACACAGAACTGGGCATGGTGCCTCACGTCAGGCAACATGCGCAGGAGCAAACAACTCAGCGAGGATGATGCTGCCATCAGGCAGCTCCAGGTAGCCGGCAGGTGCAGGCGCACCAACGCGCGCCAGGTCTTCGGCGCTAGCGACGACCAGATAGCGCCTGCTCTCGGGATTGGTAGTTTTGCCCGCGAAAACATTCACCAAGCCCTGTGCCAGGAATCGGACAAAATCGAAGTCGTCGCTTGTTTCGTCCAGGAACCTCTTGAACTTCAACATATCCATGAGTACTTCAGCAGGGCGAAGATCGAGTGTGTAGATCAAGCCGCGCTGCCCCTCCAACTCGGCAGCGACTTCGGTTCCGAAAAACCCCATGGCGCCCACCCGCTGCCCGCCTCGGCGGAACGTGTATTGGTACTCGAGGCTGGCAACACCATTCAGCGGCGCATCTAGAAGAATTCGAGGATGCGAGATGGTGACGCCACTGCCCTCATCAAATGAGGTGTTTTCGATGGGCTTGAAGTGGATCGACATCGCTCTTCCTTAGTCTGTTTCGGTTCTGGCGTCGCCTGCCCTTCCTCCGCTCCAAAGCAGCGGGGCCGGCGCAGTTGGAGGAAGGGAGCTCTGCAGGAGCTCACCGACGCTTTCGACGCATCTACTATATCCATCTGCCGCTTAGCTCTGCGCTCCATCTCCGCACAGAGTACGACAGACACGATCGTCACAGCTTCCCTGCTTGGGGCTATCGGGGAACTCCGAATCCCATATTGGGCAGATGCGCGCCCCGCCTGACGTCCTCTAGGTGGAAACGCGAAACTGCTCACCGTTCCGCCCTCAGCCCCGGTGCGCGGGGACATGGACTTCGGCAAGAACGACAGTCCCTTGTGCCATGACGCGCACGCTTGCAGGCACGGGAAGGCCCAAGGCCGAGAGCGCTTCAACCGAGGTAAATGGGACGTAAGACAGGTTATCGGTATTGTCATCCTGCCCTGCAAACACATTCACAAGACCTCTTGCGAGCGCTGTTATGAAGTTGATGTCGTCATCCGTGCTCCCGATGCTCTCTTTGGAGCGAAGCATTGAGCGCAAGGTCGACTCGGAGCTCAAATTGATGGTAAATGCCCATTCGCGCTGCCCAGACGCCTCTATAACGTCCTCCGTCCCGAAAACCCCCTCATCCAGCGTGTTTGGCAATGCGTACTTCGGCGAGGACGATGGGGCCCTGCGGCTTCATCGCCGTTTCCACCGAAGCAGGTACACCCGCTCCAACCAGTGCAACCGGGGTTGTAGTAGCTATGTATCGCAGATTCTCTTCATTGTCAGTTTGGCCCGCGTACGCCAACACCAACCCTTGCGCGAGTCCACGCAGAAACGTGAAGGCATCATCCTGATTCTCGATGATTTCCTTGAACTCCAGCATGGACTTGATCAGCCAATCGTGGCCAAGATCGAAGATAAACACCCTCTCCTCCATCCCGTCGACCTCAACGGACATATCGGGGCCATTGAAGCCCAAGCCGCCGATACGTGCATCGCCCCGATAGAACGCGTACTGATACTCCGTGACTGCGCTGCCGTCCGGGAGCTTTCCAGGAAGGATGCGAGGCTCCGGTATGGTGACACCGCTGAAGGGATCAAATGAGGAATTCGATTTAGCTTCGAAGTGGAGAGGCATGAGTCATCTCTGAACGTAGATCCCTACACGGCAGCCTGTTCGATCTGGAGTGGGCCCAAGCAGCTCCTTCCAGGCAGCCCCCATTGAATTGGTGAAGAGTGCCACGCCAACGGGCTGGGTGGCCATCGGAGAAGTCCTACCGGTTGCCTGGAGCGACTTTGGCCCGCGGGCGCCCGCGGGATTGTTGTGAGCAGCTGCGCGGGGCCACCCCTCAATCAACCTCAGTATCTCCGTCTCCCTACGCTCCAGCTCCCTTCGCTCAAGCCCTGCCTTACACCGCGCGGGCGGGGACGAACAGCTCTGCCAGGATGTGCATCATTTTTCCTTTAGTTGCCTCTGCCTGCGATTCGGCACGGGGTCTTCCTCCCGCTCCAGATAATCAAGCAAGCCCTTATCGCCGATCCATTGCTGCTTCAATGCCGCACGAAGCATCAGCATTTCCTTTGCTTCGGCGTGACGAATGCCATCGGCACTGCCTTTGGCCTTAGCAGCATCAAGTTCGACACGAGCCGACGCCACGAAACCCTCAAGACAGTCTTCCAACGCCCACACAATGTGCTCAATCCGAGGCGGACTGGCACCAGCTTCGGAGGCTGCCCTGTCCATGGCCAACTGCAGCCGCTCGATATGTTCGGGATATGCGCTCAGAAGTTCACGGAGTTTGCCTGGCACGGGTGGCGGCGAGAGGTTCATGTTAAGTGCTTCCGTTCATCGACCCGGGTTGGACCCAAACAACGGCGTTCAGGGTCCATCGGGTAAAGAGTGCCATGCCAGCGGGCTGGTCGGCCATCTGAGAATTCCTACCGCTTGCTCGGCGTTTCGTTGGCTCGCTTGCTCCTGCGGGAATGGTGTAGACAGCGGCGGGAGGGCTACCCCTCAACCAACCGAAGTATCTCCGTCACCCTACGCTCCAAGTCCCTCCGCTCCGCTTCGTTCATCATCGCCCGCTTGAGGTAGGCCTCGAAGTCCTCACCCGTACAAGCGTTCTGAATCAGGCACAGCGTTCCCATCAGTTTGCCGGAAGGCCCGCAGTCGTACCCCATCCGGCAGCCAGCCACCATCCATGCCTCGCCTGCGTGCTCCCCGGTCATCAAGCCCGCCGCCGGGCCGTCTGCGCTGGCAGGGTAGTTGCTGTGCAACGTGCTGCCCATGGCAAACACGGCCGCTGGATCATTGGAGCCCAATACTTCTTCAAGCTGCTCGGCGGCTTCAGCGGTATCCAGCCTCTTCCGCTTGAACGCGTTGTCCATCAAACGGGCGGCCAGGTCACCGTTCGCGGCGGCCTGCGCGTACCAGCCGGTGACCAGCTGCATCGGCACGATGGCGCCACCGTCCACTGCCCCGCATTGTGCGAAACGTTCGGCCGCCACCTGCTCCAGCACAGAGAGCTGGGCAGGCGCCCTGATCATCTGCCTATAGAAATCGAGACTGTCCATGAAGTGCTCGCGGTCAATATTGACGAAGTAGCAGCCTTCATAGGTGTCGGCCAACAGGCGCTGGGCCACGGCATCGCCCGCCTTGGCCCTATGTTTCAGGTCCTCGAAGGTCTTTACCCGGTCTACTTCAGCCGGCCCGCCTCGGCTGGTGCGGCTTTCCGTTGCATTGGCGCGCACCGTGGCCGCAACGGCCGACGGCGCCACCTGGGCTTTCCCGCCCGGCGCGTCACCCTGCGTCGCTGGCGCATTCCACCACAGCGCAATGCACACCACTGCGGCGACCAAGCCAACCGCCAGCCAACCTCCGGTTCTTCCAACCACAGCGCCAACTCCCTTTGCCATCGCGGCTCCAGCCGTTCAATACCATGGAAGGGCGGCAGCAAGCACGCCCATTCCTGTCCCGTTGACACCACATTCCCTATAGTTGGCCCCAACCACTGCAATGGAATGGCCCATGAGCGTGATGGCATCCGGCCGGTGCCTGACAGTTGCACTCGCCGTCGCCCTGAGCGCCAGCGCCTGCGCACGGACGCCGCCCACCGAACACAAAGGGACTTCGAACATGTCGGAAGCAACTGAAACCGGTCGCACCCTCAACGGCCACACCTACACCGATGCACCGGTGGACGTGAAGCTGGGGCCGAATACCTTCCGCATTCCCGCCAACTACCTGGACAGCCAGATCGCGCCGTGGCCCGGCGACGGCGTCAGCCTCGTCATCGAGTGGCCGGACATGAAACCCACGCCCCCGGGCGCCCGCGCCAACCCCCGCACCAATGATTTCCGCAAGGAGATCCGGATTCTGGTTGACCACATCGACCGGGTCCCGATAGAGACCCTGCTGCAGCGCCAGGTGAGCAACGACGCCATCACGGTAGAAGGTTCATTGGAGCGGAACGATCCTTCCAGCCGACTTGACCTGCGTGTTGCCCAGAACGAGCAGTTTGGGCTGACCCCTTACGCCATCAACGATGCGCTGATGGCCGAGTATGCGCGCGCCTACGAAGCAAAGTATGGGCATCCGCATCCGCGCAACCCCGCGTATGAAGAGGACTGGTATATCGCCCGGGACCCAGCCGGCCAACTGAGTACCTTCATCAAGTGCGACAGCCGCAAGCATCGTCCAGATGGGTTTGAGATCAAGGGCAAGGAGCTCGTCAATACCGATTCAAGGACGGTTGCCAGCTGCACCCACTACATCGTGGATACCGAGAACAGCCTTTCAATCAGCCTGCACTACAACCGTGTGTTCCTCAAAGACTGGAAGGCCATGGAAGTGGCCGTACGTGAAGTTTTGAACCGCTTCAAGGTCGAGTAGACCACCTCGCTTATGCGGCGGGGGGATTATGCTTTCAGCCCCATCGTGGCGAAAGATGTCGACGTTGGCGGCCCGCCTCCTGTCCCGTTGACACCACATTCCCTATAGTTGACCCCAACCACTGCAATGGAATGGCCCATGAGCGTGATGTCATCCAGCCGGTGCCTGACAGTTGCACTCGCCGTCGCCCTGAGCGCCAGCGCCTGCGCACGGACGCCGCCCACCGAACACAAAGGGACTTCGAACATGTCGGAAGCCACAGAAACCGGTCGCACCCTCGATGGCCACACTTACACCGATGCACCGGTGGACGTGAAGCTGGGGCCGAATACCTTCCGCATTCCCGCCAACTACCTGGACAGCCAGATCGCGCCGTGGCCGGGCGATGGCGTCAGCCTCATCATCGAGTGGCCGGACATGCAGCCCACCGCCCCGGACGCGCGTGTGGACCCGCGCACCAATGATTTCCGCAAGGAGATCGCCGTGTCCATTGACTACATCGATACCGCGCCCATTGAGACCTCGCTGGAACGGCTGTCGTCCAACACCGCGGTGACCGTGGAAGGCTCGGTCGAGCGGGACAACCCCAAGGATCGGCTGGATCTGCGTGTGGCCCAGCCAGAGACGATGGGGCTGATTCCCTATGCCATCGACGAAGCAAAGATGGCGGCTTATTCCAAGGCCTACCAGGCGCGCTACGGCAAGCCGTATACCCGCAACCCTGGTTTCGAGGATGACTGGTACGTGGCACGCGGCCCCAGCGGCAACCTCACCACGTTCATCAAGTGCGACAGCAGCACCTCCCGCGAAGACGGCGTGCGGCTCGAGGGTGACCAGGTCATCCAGGAGCAGGGCGCCGTTGCCGCTGGCTGCATCCACTACTTCACCGACGTGGAGAACAAGCTCTCCATCACCCTCGATTACAAGCGAGCCTTCCTGAAAGACTGGAAGCGCATGGAAGACGCAGTGCGAAGCCTCTTGTAGAGTACTGAGAACCAACCACTGCAATGGAATGGCCCATGAGCGTGATGTCATCCGGCCGGTGCCTGACAGTTGCACTCGCCGTCGCCCTGAGCGCCAGCGCCTGCGCACGGACGCCGCCCACCGAACACAAAGGGACTTCGAACATGTCGGAAGCTACAGAAACCGGTCGCACTGTCGATGGCTATACCTACACCAATGCCCCGGTGGAAGTGAAGCTGGGGCCGCATATCTTCCGCATTCCCGCCAACTACCTAGACAGCCAGATTGCGCCGTGGCCGGGCGAGGGCGTGAGCCTAGTCATCGAGTGGCCGGACATGAAGCCAACCCCTCCGGGTGCTCGAGCGAACCCACGAGCCAATGACTTCCGCAAGGAAATCCGGGTACTTATTGACTACGTTGACCGGATTCCGATCGAGACCTCGCTCGAGCGCCATGCCTCCAATGAGGCCATCACAGAGGCAGGCTCGGTGGAGCGCGGCGACCCATCTGATCGCCTGGACCTTCGCGTTCCCCAGCCGGAGCGGTTCGGGCTTATCCCCTACGACATCGACGAAGCCCGGATGGCCGAATACGCACGTGTGTACGAAGCCAAGTATGGCCGCCCACATCCGCGTAACCCCGCATCTGAGGACGATTGGTACATCGCGCGTAGCTCGAATGGAGCGCTTGCCACGTTCATCAAGTGCGACAGCGCCAAGGAATCGGGTGACGGCCTTGTGGTGAACGGCGAGGAGCTTGTGGACTCTCAAGGAGACACGGTTGCCGGCTGCGTGCACTACATCGTGGACCTTGAAAACAGCCTCTCGATAAGCCTCAACTACAACCGTGTGTTCCTGAAGGACTGGAGGGCCATGGAACTGGCTGTTCGGGATGTCTTGAACCGCTACAAGGTCAAGTAACTTCGGCGCTTACAGGAGTTTGCAATGAGTGGATTGACTGAACGTGACCTGCGCGTGCTGCGGCACTATGCCGACGCTGGCAATCGCGAACTGTATTGGAACTACCTCTCCCAGCTGCCGGGTGCAGACGGCTACGGCACGTTGGCGCTTGGCGTGGTGCGTAATGACAGTCTCCCGGGCCGGGTTGCCAACAGCTACGCGCAGGACCATGCCGCTCACCAGCGCGACGAGGGCTCGCAGTTCGCAAATGCCACGCTTTCAGAACGTCAGTGGGAGAAGTTCGGGCAGACGTTGCTTCATCAAGACCTTGAGCGCCGCGCTCACTACCTGAGTGATGGCAACGCGGAGCTGGCGCTGAACCTCCCGGGCAGTGACGTCATGCTCGCTCACGACAAGGCGTTCGTTCGCCACCGCCTGGACCCCAACTGCTGGACACCCCGCGTACTCCTCCAGGCCGCCCTCAAAGAAAGCGGCCCGGAGAAGATGGAGCAGATCTGGACCAACATGCTGGACAACAACTATCTGGGCGCAACCCGCGTAGGCAGGACCGGCTATGACGCCATCGCCCAGATGGGCGTGGTGGAAGGCGGCCAGTACCTGGCCAGGCTGGGCGCCACCGAAGCCACCCAGCTGCTGGAAGGGCGCTCGGCCACCAACCCCAATGTCATTGGCGGCAACAGCTACTACGCCATGTACTTCGAGTCGGAACGGAAGTGGACGAACGTCAGCACCGGCGGCGGCCACGTTTCCATGCGGGAAGAGACCAACCCCAGCCGCATTGCCGAACTCAACGACGCCCGCGAGGTGCGCCTGGAGCGCCAGCAGAAGGCCACCCAGTTCCACGAAGATGACCCGTACCGCACCATCACCCGCAGCCCGTTCACGGCCTCGATAGACGGCGCGCCGGGGGACAGGCATCAAGCCCCCACCCGGCTGGCCGACATCGGCCCGGGCCATGCGGACTACGCCCTGGTGCAGCAGGTACGCGAAGGGGTGGCCGCCATCGACGCCAGGCAGGGCCGCGCCCCGGACGAGAACAGCGAACGGCTCACCGCCAGCGTGGTGGCACTGGCCCGCCAGAACGGGCTGGAGCGCGCCGACCACGTGCTGCTGAGCCACCAGACCGCCGACAGCCCGGCCGGGCGGAACGTGTTCGTGGTGCAGGGCGACCCTGCCGACCCGGCGCACCGCCGCGCCTCCATGCCCACGGATGTGGCCGTGCAGACGCCGGTGGAGCAATCGCTGCAGCGGCTGGAGGAGGTCGGCCAGGAGCGCCAGCAGCAGGCGCTGGCACAGACCCAGCAGCAGGAACAAAACCGCTACCAAACAATGCGCATGGGATAACACCCAGCGGCAGTGCCGCCCCGCCCTCCCAAACCCCGCGCGCACCCACCACCAAATTGCCTATAGTTCCCCTACCGGCACCCCGGCCCAGCACAAGGAACTGCCATGGCCCTCCCCACCCAGGAAGCGTCCGTCGCCCTCCTGATTGATTGCGACAACGTGCCGCCGGAGATCGCCGAGTTCGCGCTGCAGCGAGCCGCACAGGCAGGGCGGGTGACAGTTCGCCGGGGCTACGGCAACCCGAACACGATCAACAAGGGGTGGGAACAGGTTCTGGTCCGGCAGTCGTTTACCAGCTGCCTGCAGTTCCCCTACGCGCCCAGGAAGAACAGCACCGACATTGCCTTGTCGCTGGACGCGCTTGAGCTGCTGTTGGACAAGCGTGCACAGACCTTCTGCCTGGTCACCGGTGACAGCGACTTCGCCTACCTGTGCCGCAAGCTCAGGGAACGTGGCGCAACGGTCTACATCGCGGGCGCCGCCAATAGCCCGGAAGCACTGCGAAAAGCGTGCGATCAGTTCTTTGAGTGGACGCCGGAAGCAAAGCCCGTAGCGAAGCCTGTGACAAAGGTGGCAGACGTGGCTAAGCCCGTCGCTGTGCCCGTGGCGAAGGTAAAGAAGCAGGCGCCGAAGAAGCCTGCTGCGAACGCACCCCCGCCCAAGCAGAGCCCTCCATTCGTCATGAAGGCAGTCGAGGAGTTGGTGACTTCCTCCCCCAATGGTCGGGTGACGTTGAACGCGCTGTCGGAACATATTCGGCTCACACGACCGACCTTCAAACCGGGCACCTACGGTCACGCCAAGCTGGTGACCATGGTCAAGACGTACCCCTTGCTGAAAACCCATCAGGACTCCAAGGGCCACTGGACGGTGAGCTTGACCTCAAAGACCACAAACGGGTCGACCACCCCAAAGGCACTGGTCGTGTAGCCACGCGCGCACCCCGTTCCTGTCCCGTTGACAGAGCATTCCCTATAGTTGACCCCAACCAATGCAATGGAATGGCCCATGAGCGTGATGTCATCCGGCCGGTGCCTGACAGTTGCACTCGCCGTCGCCCTGAGCGCCAGCGCCTGTGCCAAGGCCCCACCCACGGAAAAGGGACACAAGGAAGCTGCCATGCCTGAAGACACCAGCCAGAGCCGCACGGTGGGTGGCTACACCTACACCACCGCGGCGGTAATAGCCCAGCTCGGCCCGCACCGCTACGCTTTCCCGGCCAACTTCTACGATGACCAGATTGGCCCATCGGTGGGCGGCGGCATTGCGTTGAGCTTCATCTGGCCCGGACTGCAGGCAGCCGCTCCCGGCGACCGTCCCACGCGCAGCATGGAAGACCACTACCGAACGGTCACCGCTTCGATCGACTACCTCGATGCGGTCCCCGCATCAGAGCTTCTGCCCCGGCTGAGCAGCACCGAAGCCACCACTGAAGCAGGCTCGGTCAACCGAAACGACCCGCGCCGCCGGCTGGATCTGCGCAAGGCGGGTACGGAGCGGTTCGGCCTCATTCCGTACGCCATTGACGAGGAGCGCATGGCGCAGTTCGGCAACGAGTACCAGAAGCAGTTTGGGGAGCCCGTTACCCGCAACCCACGCAAGGAAGACGAGTGGTACATCGCCCGCGCCGCCAACGGGATGCTGGCCACGTTCATCAAGTGCGATCAGCCTGAGGGTGGGAACGAGGGCCTGGCGATCCAGGGCGACAGACTTGTGCCCGATGAGTCAGTCAAGGTTTCAAGCTGCACCCACTACTTCGTGGACTCCAACGACAACCTGGGCGTTACTCTGTTTTACCCACGCGTGCTGCTGAAGGACTGGAAGGCCATGGAAGAAGCTACCCGCGCGGCACTGGCCAAGTACAAGGTCCGGTAACCCAGGAATGTTCAGGAGGAACAACGCATGAGCGGCTTGAATCAGAAGGACATCGAAATCCTGCAGCAGTACGCCTCCAAGGGGAACCGGGAGCTGTACTGGAACTACCTGGCACAGAAGGAAGGCTCCGACGGCTATGGCCTGCTGGCACTGGGCGTGGTGCGCAACGACAACCTGCCCGGCCAGGTCGCCAACGCCTATGCCCAGCTCGAAGCCAGCGACCAGCACGACCGCAACCCCAGGCTGCAGAACCGCACGCTGACAGAGCGCCAGCGGGAGGACTTCGGCCAGACCCTAGGATAGGAAGGAGAGCTTTGTGCTGGGACAGGTCACCAAGTTTGTGCTGCTTACCCTTTGCATTTTGTCTTTCTGTGGACGCGCAGTCGCCCAGGCCGCACGTTCAGATGTAGATCGAATTGCTGATGAACTGGTAGCCATGGAGTTGAGGGACCAAGAGGTAAGAAGCGCGCAAAAGGTTGACGTGAACGAAGTACTCAGAGTTGACGCACAGAACACCCAGCGGCTCGATGCAATCATGAAGTCGATGGGCTGGCCGCGCATCTCTGCGGTCGGAAGAAAGGCAGCCGATGCTGCCGCATTACTGGCCCTTCATGCTGATCGGAATCCGCAGTTTCAGCGCCGAGCATTGGAGTTGATGCAGCCATTGGTTGAGATAAAGGAAGTGAACCCAGAGCAATTTGCCTATCTTTGGGACCGGACGCACGTTCCTCAGCGGTTTGGAACCCAAGGGGGATGTCATGGCACTTCGTGGGTTCCAGATGAAGTTGAAGATCCCGCTCAAGTTGAGTCGCGAAGGGCAGCGATGGGCATGAGACCTCTTTCCGACTACGTAGCGATAGCCAGTGAAATGCTATGTCGGGCTAGGCAGTAAGTGCGACAGCTGCAAGCATCGTCCAGCGAGAGATATCGACGTTGGCGGCGCCATTCCTGTCCCGTTGACACCACACTCCCTATAGTTGACCCCAACCAATGCAATGGAATGGCCCATGAGCGTGATGTCATCCGGCCGGTGCCTGGCAGTTGCACTCGCCGTCGCCCTGAGCGCCGGCGCCTGCGCCAAGGCCCCACCCACGGAAAAGGGAAACAAGGAACCTGCCATGTCTGAAGACGCCAGCCAGAGCCGCACGGTGGATGGCTACACCTACACCACCGCGCCGGTAGTGGCCCAGCTCGGCCCCCACCGCTACGCGTTCCCGGCCAACCTCTACGACGACCAGATCGGCCCGGCCATTGGCGGCGGCGTTGGCCTGACCCTGATGTGGCCCGAGCTCAACGCAGCCGCCCCGGGCACACGCGCAGCCCGCTCCATGGCCGACCACCACCGCGCGATGTCCATGTCGGTGGACTACATCGACGGCGTGCCGATCACGGAGCTGCTGGGCCGCATGACCAGCACCGACGCCACCAGTGAGGAAGGCTCGGCCTACCGCAAGGATCCGCGCCGCCGGCTGGACATGCGCACCCCCGGCGCCGAACAGTTCGGGCTGACGCCCTATGCCATTGATGAAGCGCGGATGGTCGAATTCGCCCAGGCGTACGAAAAGCAAACCGGCATGCCGGCCAAGCGCAACGCCAACGTGGAAAGCGACTGGTACATCGCCCGCACCCCGGGCGGCGAGCTGGCAACCTTCATCAAGTGCGACAAGCTCCAGGAGGGGCGCGACTCACTCACGCTGAAGGGCGACCAGGTTGAGATCGACGAAAGTGTCCCGGTCTCCGGCTGCACCCATAACTTCGTGGATGCCGACAACGACCTTTCGGTGACCCTCTCCTATCCCCGGGTGTTCCTGAAGGACTGGAAGGCCATCGAAGCCGCCGCGCGCGGCGTGCTGAGCGCATACAAGGTTGAGTGACCCAGGATGTTCAGGAGGAACAACGCGTGAGCGGATTGAATCAAAAGGATCTGGACATCCTGCGGGCGTACGCCGACGACGGCAACCGCGAGCGGTATTGGAACTACCTTGCCCAGAAGCAGGGCAATGATGGCTACGGCCTGCTGGCGCTGGGCGTGGTGCGCAACGACAACCTGCCCGGCCAGGTGGCCAATGCCTATGCCCAGCTCGAAGCGGCCGATCAGCACGACCGCAACCCAAAGCTGCAGAACCGCACCCTGACAGAGCGCCAGTGGGAGGCGTTCGGCCAGACCCTGCTGCACCGCGATCTGGAGCGCCGCGAGGCCTGGCTGGAGGCCGGCAACCCCACGCTTGCGCTCAACCTTCCGGGCCGGGATGTGCAGAAGGCGCACGACCTGGCCTTCGAGCGCCACAACCTGGACCCGAACTGCTGGACCCCGCGCATCCTGCTGGAAGCCACCCGCAAGAACCTGAGCGAAGACGCTGCCGAGAACGTCTGGAAGGAGATGCTCAACAACGATTACCGGGGCACCGCGCGGGCGTGGAACACCGCCGGCCATGCCTACGACGCCATGCCGTGGGGCCAGGCCACCGCCTACGTGGCCAAGCTGGGCGTGTATGAGCTGAGCATGGCCGACCAGTCGCTGCCCACCAGCAACCCCAACGTCATCGGCATACGCAGCTCGTACCACGTGTATGACCCGAAGGCCGGCACCTGGTCGCACCACACCGAAAGCGGCTTCCCCATGCAGGAGCGCAATCCACGCGTGCTGGAAGGCCTGAACGACACCCGCGAGGTCCGCCTGGAGCGCGAGGACAAGGCAAGCCACTTCCACCCGGACGACCCGTACCGGCAGCGCATCGAAACCCCGAAGGTGGTGCTCAACGACCTGCCCGGCCAGGACCCGAACACCCGGCTGGCGGCACTGCGCCCCGGCGATGCGCATTACCCGCTCTACCAGCAGATACGCGAACACGTGGCCGCGCTGGACGCCAAACACGGGCGCAGCTTCGATGAAACCAGTGAACGGCTGACCGCCAGCCTCACCGCGCTGGCCGTGGAGAACAAGCTGGACCGGGCTGACCACGTGGTACTGAGCCAAGCCACCGCAGAGGGTGCGGCCGGCCGCAACGTGTTCGTGGTGCAGGGCAACCTGCATGACCCGGCACAGCAGCGCGCTGCCATGGCCACTGAAACAGCCGTGCAGACGCCGGTGGAGCAATCGCTGCAGCGTCTGGATGAAGCAGGCCAGGAACGGCAGGCCTTGGCCATGCAGACCGAACAGCGCACGCAGCAGAACCAGCAGGAGCTGGAAGCCCGCAGCATGCGAATGGGGTGAGGCAAACATCCCTCCGGAAGCCACGTGCACATGGCTTCGCGGAATTACCCATCAGGGCCGGTGGCGCAGGCCGGCCCGGCACGCCCTCAGCGGGGCCTGCCCTGCCCCTTCGGTACTTCACTCCCCACCGGGAACGAATCCCCCCAAACGTAGAGATCAACGCCTTGGGCGCTCCGATCCAGGTTCACGCAGTCCTGGATCAACGACCGCAGCACGTTCGTAGGCGAACGCTCGCTACGCCACGCCGAAAGCTGAAAGGCGTGGCGTAGATCCGGGTCTACCTTCACCCTCATGTACACCTGCTTCTTCATTGGATGACGTCCTCGGGGACGAACTGCCCCGACTCGGAATTGATCTCACCGTGGTAGATCGTGCGCTCCACGAAACGGGGCACCCGTGGGTCTTCCACCGCTGGCGGGCCCAGCAGCTTGATGGTGATCACCCCAGCGCAGGCTTCGATCTGCAGCTTGCGGCCCACGTTGAAGCCCATCTGCCGCAGCCAGCGGCCGCGGATCTTCAGGTAGGGCACCTTCAGCTCCTCGTGGAACTCCGGGGGCGGTGAGCACGGTGCAGGCTTAGCGGTGCCGGCCAGATGCGCCTGGCGAGCGCGCCGGCGTGAGGGGAGTTCATCGAAGGACGTGTCGTCCCAGTGCGTTTGCATGTTGGACCTCCTGTAAGGATCGCCCCTCGCCGGGATGGCGAGGGGGTCGGGAGGTTAGAAACCGTCTGGCTAGAAGCGGCGGGCGTATTTCCTCAGGGGGTGTTGTATTAGCCACCCTCCCGACAAAGGGACGTCCAACATTGTCTAGCCAGAAGAGTTTCTACGCTCCGGAGACCACTCTGATGGAGTCGTCAACGGATGGGAAATCGCTTGTAGCTGTTGATTTCAGCGGTTTGGTAGGCGCTGCCTAATGCTTGCCGCAAATGGCTCGCTACGGTCTCAATATCTGGGATGGGGTGCACGCAATCTATGGAAATCGTTGAGAGAGCAGTAGGAAAAATGAATCGTATCGACGCTGACTGGCTGCGGGAATTTGATGAGGCGATGCTGGGCTACTTCGCCATCGACCATGCGGAGGCTGGAATGGATGAGAGAGAGCTGTCCTGGTACGCGGATCTTCCGCCTAGTGATGCTGCGCTGGCTTACGGGCAAGACTTCGATCTATGCCGTGTTGACACGTTCTGGCCGGGCCCGGGATTGAGGCACACGACCTAACGGGCGGATTACGCCACATCTCGTCGCCTACGGCATACTTTCACCCTATCGATTCGGCGGTTCGCACAGGGCGAGAGGAAGGTGGCATGGACGATTGGACCCACGAGCAGCTTGCTGCCGCCGTTGAGGCGTACCGCTGGATGCAGGTACGTACGGCTGAAGGATTGAAGCTGAATAAGACACAGCTCTACCGAGATCTCGCCCTTAAGCACGGCCGTACTCCCAAGGCTTGGGAGTACCGCATGCAGAACATCTCGCATGTCTTGGACCAGCTCAAGGAAGAATGGATTAGGGGCCTCAAGCCAGCAAAGAACGTTGGTCCGGAGGTCACCGGCGTACTCATTAAGCTTTTGAAGGTTGGGCCAACCTCGGCCGTATCCCCTGCCACGTTGACACGGCTAGAGGAGCAGCGTCAGCTCGTCGACGAATCCGGGTACTTCCTTCCAGAAAGCGTCGAGGATCAGAGGAATCGCGCCCTTAGGTCTATTGTCCAACGCCAGGGTCAGAGGGAGTTTCGGGCCGCTCTTCTTAAGGCCTATGGGAGCAAGTGCGCAATGACCGGTTGTGGGGTTGTCGATGTCCTTGAGGCAGCCCACATCCATCGCTACATGGGCAAAGTGACTAACCTCGTCTCGAACGGCCTCCTGCTGCGGGCAGATGTCCATACGCTGTTTGACCTTTACCTCGTTGGCGTCGAAGCAACAACGATGCGGATTTGCGTCGCCCCTTCGCTCGCTGGCTCCAGCTATGCAGAGCTGGCTGGGTCGCTGCTAGCAGCTCCAGCGGCCAAGGGTCACGCGGTGGACAGGGGGCAACTTGAAAGGCACCGAGCACTGTGCGACTGGTAGAACTCAGGGAGTTTGCCAAGGGGTGGCGTAAATTGCATCCCCTGGTGCGCTCTAGGAGGTCGGCAGGTCCCTCGAGCTTCTTGAATCGCACAAAACCGAGAAGCCATAGTAACTATGCGAGAAGCTTACCCAACATCGCCCGAGCGCATGCTGAGAAAGGCCTGGTTTGTTCTACCTCTCTCCAGGCGCGCTCCAGCATTGCGTCCCTGACGGCTACAGGCTTTGTTAGCGCGGAATCCACAAGTCTCCTTATGTACTCCAGCCGCTCTCGCCTTCGCTCCACCAGTCCTGGGCGGTTTAGATCAATCAACTCCTCAGTTAATTGAGCGACATCATTTCCAAGCGCAGCCCACATTAATGGACCAAAATACTCGAACATGTCGATTGGATCGCTGACGTACGGGTCAACTATCCCTAAATGATTTGACTTATTCTGATTGCAAACGTCACACGCAACGGTCAGATTAGCCCAGGCGAAACGTAGCCGTGCGTCAATGGACTTGGGGACGATGTGCTCTACGTCTCCGTAAGCAATATGGGTGAATGGACTTTCGCAGTAAGCGCACTTTCCACTCGTCTCGGCAATCAGGGCCGCTTTTATCTGGGGGTGGGAATAGCGGCTGAGAAGGTACTCTGATATCACCTCCCCCGCATTGATCCGCCTCAACAATTCATCCGTCCATTGCTGTCCGTGCCTAACTAACACATCTGGCTGAGCCCCTTTTTCAAGCCTCACCATTTGCTCGCCCTCTTCGAGAGCTCATCCATGGCGTCGGGAAGAAACTCCGCTAACCCTGCCTGATCGAGTTGGGCTTGCACTTCATCCACCGTCTGCGCGGTAAGCGGCGAATTTCTGAGCCGCCCCACTATTCCCTCTAACTCTACCGCCACCCATACCGGAACAGTCGTATCCATACCAAGAACATCCCTCAGCACTTCGTTTGCTGAGGCTGCCTTATTCACGTGATCAAGTACACGAGAGTAAACGCTTAGCGCAGGTGCGACCCCACCGACTGACGACTTCGAGTCCGAGTCCTTATACGCCAGAACATTGACTATCGAATCTCTGACTGCGGTTACGATAAATGGGCTATGAGTTGCAACGATAAACTGAACTTTGGGGAATGCTGCAAGCAGGTTAGGCAGCAACTCTCTCTGCATAGATGGGTGCAGGTGATTCTCTGGCTCATCTATTATTACAACAAACTCATCTTGTTGATGGGAGTACGTGTGAATCTGCCACGCCAGGTCAATCACAGCACCAATTCCGCCCGAGACAGAGTCAAGCAAAAATTCACCACTGTCAGTGATCAGCACAACATCTGGAGTTCTGATTTCAAGAGCCGTAAACCCGAGGCTCCTAGGCAGCACCTTCTTAAGTACTTCAATGAATCCAATATAGGACTCAAGAAGATCAGGCCGACCTCTAACGTACTCGTTACCCGCACCAAACGTGGCCATTGATATCAAGGCCTCCTTCATGCGGAACATGGGCGATGAATTTGAGTAACTACCCATGAAGCGATTCAACTGTTCGCTCATGTAGTTCTGGAAGGCTTGCGTCGCATTAATACCCGAGGTCGGTATCGAGCTAATCAGCTGGTACTTCGATGCGACTCGGTGGGATGGAATATGGATGCCCATCACCATCTGCTGTGGATTGATCATAACGCCATATTCAACAGCGCCCGTCGGAGAGACTGCGAGCGTGGCATCGGCCCCTTGCGAGTAACCGATTCTTCCAATTTCGATTACAGCTTCGTTCTCGCCCCGCTTCCAACCAAACAGACCCTTTAACGCACCGGATAGGTACGCCAACGTTCCGTCGGCCCGCTGCTTGGGGGTCGCCAAGTAGGGGCGGTGCCAGCCAAAGTGCTGCGTCAGCAAGCCCAGGAGTGTTGTTTTCCCTGCTCCATTTGATCCAGTGATCACCGTTAGACGAGGGTGAATCTCCAGCTCGACAATGGAAAACTGCCTCCAGTCTTTCACCGAAAGATGAGTGAACTTCATCCTTGCTCCTCTTCACTCAACCATAAAAGAAAAGGGGTGACTAATCGCCACCCCCATTCAATACTCAAACCCCGACAGGATTAGCCTTCTCAGGATCAATCTTGTACTGCTTGATAGCCCGGGCCACGTCCTTCCCGGTCATCTTCCCGTCCTTGGCCAGTGCCGCAATCGCGGCATGCGCGATGTAGTACCGGTCCACCTCAAAGAAGCGACGCAGGTTCGCACGGGTATCCGAACGGCCGAAGCCATCGGTGCCCAGCACGGTGAAGGTGGCCGGCACGAACGCGCGGATCTGGTCCGCATACGCACGCACATAGTCGGTTGCGGCAATCACCGGGCCCTGGCGGTCTTCCAGCAGCTCGGTCACGTAGGCCTTGCGCTGGGGTTCTTCCGGGTGCAGGCGGTTCCAACGTTCGGCGTCGAAACCATCGCGGCGCAGTTCGTTGTAGCTGGGGCAGCTCCAGATATCGGCGGTAACGCCGAAGTCCTTCTCCAGCAGCGCAGCCGCTTCAATCGCTTCGCGCAGGATGGTGCCCGAACCCATCAGCTGCACGCGCAGCTCGTTCTTCTTCGGCTTGCCGGCGTCGGTGAGCAGGTACATGCCCTTGACGATGCCTTCGGCCGCACCTTCCGGCATTTCCGGGTGGGTGTAGTTTTCGTTCATCAGGGTCAGGTAGTAGTACTCGTCTACCTGGTCTTCCATCATCCGCTTGGTGCCGTGCTGCAGGATGACCGTGACTTCGAAGCCGAAGGTGGGGTCGTAGCTGCGCACGTTCGGAATGCCACCGGCAGCCAGATGGCTGTGGCCATCTTCGTGCTGCAGGCCTTCACCGTTCAGCGTGGTGCGGCCGGCGGTGCCGCCGAGCAGGAAGCCGCGGGTACGCATGTCGGCGGCCTGCCAGGCAATGTCGCCCACGCGCTGGAAGCCGAACATGCTGTAGTAGATGTAGAACGGCAGCATCGGCACGTTGGAGACCGAGTAGCTGGTACCGGCGGCCATCCAGGAGCTGATGGCGCCCGGCTCGCTGATGCCCTGCTGCAGCACCTGGCCGCTCTGGTCTTCGCGGTAGAACATCAGCTGGTCCGCATCGACCGGCTTGTACTTCTGGCCGAACGGGGCATAGATGCCGATCTGGCGGAACAGGCCTTCCATGCCGAAGGTACGGGCTTCGTCGGCCACGATCGGCACGATGTGCGGGCCCAGTTCCTTGTCGCGCAGGGTGATGTTCAGGCTCTGCACGAAGGCCATGGTGGTGGAGTAGCTGCGCTCGCCGCTGCTCTTGAGCAGGCGTTCGTAGGTTTCCAGCTTCGGTGCGTTGAAGCTCTTGGTGGCCTTGCGGCGGCGCTGCGGCAGGTAACCGCCCAGTGCGGCGCGGCGCTCCTGCAGGTACTTCACTTCCGGCGAATCCGGGCCCGGGTGGTAGAACGGCACCTGGCCATCGGCCAGCTGCGCGTCGGTCACCGGAATGTTGAAGCGGTCGCGGAAGTGCTTGACCGCTTCGTCGTCCAGCTTCTTGGTCTGGTGGGTCGGGTTGAGCGCTTCACCGGCGCTGCCCATGCCGTAGCCCTTGACCGTCTTGGCCAGGATCACGGTGGGCATGCCCTTGGTGTTCACGGCCTCGTGGTAGGCGGCGTACACCTTGTGCGGGTCGTGGCCACCACGGTTGAGGCGCCAGATGTCGTCGTCGGAAAGACCGGCCACCATGGCGGCGGTTTCCGGGTACTTGCCGAAGAAATGCTCGCGCGTGTACGCGCCACCGAAGGCCTTGCAGTTCTGGTATTCGCCGTCGACGGTTTCCATCATCAGCTTGCGCAGCACACCGTTGGTGTCCTTGGCCAGCAGGGCATCCCAGTAACCGCCCCACAGCAGCTTGATGACATTCCAGCCGCCGCCACGGAACACGCCTTCCAGTTCCTGGATGATCTTGCCGTTGCCGCGCACCGGGCCATCGAGGCGCTGCAGGTTGCAGTTCACCACGAAGATCAGGTTGTCCAGGCCTTCACGGCCGGCCAGCGCGATGGCGCCCAGGGTTTCCGGCTCGTCCGATTCGCCGTCGCCGATGAAGCACCACACCTTGCGGTCGCTCTTTTCGATCAGGCCACGGTTTTCCAGGTAACGCAGGAACTGCGCCTGGTAGATGGCGGCCAGCGGGCCCAGGCCCATCGACACGGTGGGGGTCTGCCAGTAATCGGGCATCAGCCACGGGTGCGGGTAGCTGGAAAGGCCACCGCCGTCGACTTCCATGCGGAACTTGTCCAGCTGCTGCTCGTCGATGCGGCCTTCGAGGAACGAACGCGCATAGATGCCCGGGGCGCTGTGGCCCTGGATGAAGAGCAGGTCGCCGGGGTGGTTGTCGCTGGGGGCACGCCAGAAGTGGTTGAAGCCCACGTCGTACAGGGTGGCACCGGAAGCGAAGCTGGCGATGTGGCCGCCCAGGTCGCCCGGCTTGCGGTTGGCGCGCACCACGGTGGCCATGGCGTTCCAACGGATGATGGAACGAATGCGCCATTCCAGTTCGGCGTTGCCCGGGCTCTTGGCCTCCAGGGTCGGCGCGATGGTGTTCACGTACTCGGTGGTGGGAGAGAACGGCAGGTAAGCACCCGAACGACGGGTCAGTTCCACCATGCCTTCCAACAG
>Ga0160431_100091_pt1 | contig 71137 bp, 50 predicted proteins | sample HID1971K_E0MG_FD_108212 | JGI IMG/M metagenome (GOLD analysis project Ga0160431, IMG submission 108212) | Enriched millipede-associated microbial communities from UW Madison campus, WI, USA - HID1971K_E0 MG | ecosystem: Host-associated > Arthropoda: Insects > Digestive system > Unclassified ...
CCCACAGGTACACCACTGGCCTTGAAGTTGTGGATCCCCGGGCTTGCACGACCCTTGTGGGAGCGGGCTTGCCCCGCGAAGAGGCCGGCCCAGGCAATAAAGCCGCCTGGCACCGGCTTCGCCCGTGTTCGCGGGACAAGCCCGCTCCCACAGGAATCGCGTCAGCTTTTAGAAATTGAGCAAGACAGTTGCTCCCACAGGTACACCACTGGCCTTGAAGTTGAGGATCCCCGGGCTTGCACGACCCTTGTGGGAGCGGGCTTGCCCCGCGAAGAGGCTGGCCCAGGCAATAAAGCCGCCTGGCACGGGCTTCGCCCGTGTTCGCGGGACAAGCCCGCTCCCACAGGAATCGCGTCAACTTTTAGAAATTGAGCAAGACAGTTGCTCCCCCAGGTACACCACTGGCCTTGAAGTTGTGGATCCCCGGGCTTGCACGACCCTTGTGGGAGCGGGCTTGCCCCGCGAAGAGGCCGGCCCAGGCAACAGAGCCGCCTGGCACCGGCTTCGCCGGTGTTCGCGGGACAAGCCCGCTCCCACAGGAATCGCGTCAGCTTTTAGAAATTGAGCAAGACAGTTCTCCCACAGGTACACCACTGGCCTTGAAGTTGTGGATCCCCGGGCTTGCACGACCCTTGTGGGAGCGGGCTTGCCCCGCGAAGAGGCTGGCCCAGGCAATAAAGCCGCCTGGCACGGGCTTCGCCCGTGTTCGCGGGGCAAGCCCGCTCCCACAAAATGGACTGCACCCGCATCCGCCGTTCACGCCGGCGCATGGCCAATGAACATGGCCTAGAGTTAGCGGCACGGTAGATGGCGCAATGACGCCACAACTTTCTTCATCGGCAGATGTCCTTTTTGAAGTCGACACCATTATTCAGGAGCGAACCGCAATGGCAGCACTGCAGAACAGCACGTTGGAAGCGATCGTCGGGAGTCAGGCGCAACTGCAGGGGGAGTGGCTGGCGGCGCTGGAAGCCAACGGGGCGACGCGAAATATCCGCGAACAGGACCTGCGTCAGGAAACCCGTGACTTTCTTCAACTGCTGCTCGACGGTCTGCGCAAGGAATGCGGTACCCAGATCGGCGTCGAAGGCTGGGAGGAGGTCCGCCGCTTCCTCGATAAACTGTCAGCCACCCGCGCCCAGATCGGCCAGGAATCCCACCAGACCGCCTACTTCATCTTTGCCCTCAAAGGCCCGCTGTTCTCCCTCCTGCAAGCCCATTACCGCGAACAGCCCGCGCTGCTGGCCGAGCAGCTATGGGAAATATCGCAGTTGCTCGATGCCTTCGGCCTGCACATCATCCGCACCTACCAGAAAACCCGCGAGGCGGTGATCAAGCGGCAGCAGGAAGAACTGCTGGAGCTTTCCACCCCCGTGGTCAAGCTGTGGGAAGGGGTACTGGCCTTGCCGCTGATCGGCACGCTCGATTCTCAACGCAGCCAGACGGTGATGGAGTCGCTGCTGCAACGCATCGTCGACACAGGTTCGGAAATCGCCATCATCGATATCACCGGCGTGCCCACGGTCGATACCCTGGTGGCCCAGCACCTGCTCAAGACCGTGACGGCCATCCGTCTGATGGGGGCCGATTGCATCATCAGCGGCGTGCGCCCACAGATCGCCCAGACCATCGTGCACCTGGGCCTGGACCTGGGAACCCTGACGACCAAGTCCAACCTCGCCGATGCCTTGAAACTGGCGCTCGCGCGCCTGGGCACGGCCACTGGCGAGCGGGTGTGAGACGATGGAGCGCATTCCCATTCTGCAAATGGGTGAGTTTCTGCTGGTAACCATCCAGGTCGACATGCATGACCAGCTGGCGCTGCGGCTGCAGGACGACCTCACCGAGCGCATCGACCAGACCTCGGCCCGGGGCGTGCTGATCGACATCTCCGCACTGGACATGGTCGATTCGTTCATCGGCCGCATGATCGCGAGCATTTCCGGCCTGTCGCGGATCATGGATGCCCAAACCGTACTGGTCGGCATGCAGCCGGCGGTGGCGATCACCCTGGTGGAGCTCGGCCTGACCCTGCCCGGGGTGAATACCGCGCTCAATGTCGACCGCGGCATGAACCTGCTGCGCCAACGAGTAGGCCGCTCATGACCATTCGCCAAAGCGGCAGTCAACCGGTACGCATCGAACAGGACGTGGTACTGGCCAGGCAACTGGCACGCAAGATCGCCAGCGAATGCGGCATGCGCCTGGTCGACCTGACCAAGCTGGTCACGGCCGTCAGCGAGCTGGCTCGCAACACGGTGGTGTACGGCGGCGGTGGCGACATGGACTGGGAGGTCATCGAAGAAACCGGGCGGGTAGGGCTGCGCCTGGTCTTTCGCGACGAAGGGCCGGGCATCGCGGATACCCGGCTGGCGCTGACCGATGGCTGGACCTCGGGATCAGGCTTGGGCCTGGGGCTGACCGGCGCTCGTCGTCTGGTCGATGAATTCGAACTGGACACCGCTCCCGGGCAAGGCACCCGGGTAACGATCACCCGATGGACATGAGCCTGGCCGCGAGCCTGACCCAGGTCCTGCGCCTGGATGACGCCAGCCAGGTCGGCTACGCCCGGCGGGTCGTGCAGAAACTGGCCGAACAGCACGGCTTTTCAGCGACCGACGCCGGCCGTGCGGCGATCGTCGCCACCGAGCTGTCCAGCAATGTGCTCAAGCATGCCGAGCACGGAGAGCTGCACCTGCGGGCGCTCAGCCATGGCGCCCATCACGGCATCGAGCTGATCGCGGTGGATCGTGCCCAAGGTTTCGACCTGCCCAGTTGCCTGGCCGACGGCTACTCCACCGGTGGCACCCAGGGCATCGGCCTGGGGGCGGTCAGCCGCCTGGCCCAGGTGTTCGATGTGCATGCCGACGCAGGCGGGGCGGTGGTACTGGCGCGGCTCTACCGGCAAGAAGACACGGCCAGGGACCTGCGCATCGGCGTCAGCCAGCATTCTCTGCATGACGCAGAGGCGTGCGGCGATACCTGGCACGTGTCGCTTGCCGAACAACGCCTGAGCGCCCTGGTGATCGATGGCCTGGGCCATGGCGAGGAGGCCGAGCGTGCCGCCAAGGCCGGCGCCGAAGCGTTTGCCCAGCGCCCTTTCAACGCCCCCGAGTACCTGCTGGGCGATCTGCACCATGCCATGTCCGCCACCCGTGGCGGGGCCGTTGCCATTGCCCAGTACGACGGGGCGGGCGACAAACTGACGTTCATCGGCATCGGCAACATCGGCGCGACACTGGTCGGTGGCGACCGCACGCGCGGCCTGGCCTCGCACCCGGGCATCGTCGGCGGGCAATACCGCAAGGGCCAGGTGTTCGACTACGCTCAAGTGAAGGGAAATCTGTTGATCATGTTCAGCGACGGCCTGCAGTCCCGTTGGAGCCTCAATACCTATCCCGGCCTTGCTCACCGCCACCCCGCCGTGATCGCCGCCGTATTGCATCGCGACTTCTGCCGAGGACGGGACGACGTGACGGTGCTGGTCATCGATCTGGAGACCGTGCATGGCTGAACCCGACATCAGCGCCGAGCAGGCCGCCCTCATGGCGCGTCTGCAGGCCGAAAACCAGGCCCTGCGCACGGAATTGGAGGAAACCAACCAAGGTGTGCTGGCGCTCTATGCCGAGCTGGACATCCAGGCCGAGCAGTTGCGCCAGGCGTCAGACCTGAAAAGCCGCTTCCTCTCCTACATGAGCCACGAGTTTCGCACGCCCCTGGGCTCGATCCTGAGTATCACCAGCCTGCTTGCCGACGAGGTGGACGGGCCGCTGAGCAAGGAGCAGCAACTGCAGGTGGCCTTCATCAGCACGGCAACGCGCGAGCTGAGCGACATGGTCGAGGACCTGCTGGACCTTGCCAAGATCGAAGCCGGCCGCATCACCATCTCGCCAGCCTGGTTCGACATGCTCGACCTGTTCGCAGCCTTGCGCGGGATGTTCCGCCCGATCGTCGATGCGGGCACGGTGGACCTGATCTTCGAAGAGCCCCAAGGGCTGGGGCAGATGTACACCGATGACAAGAAGCTCGCGCAGATCCTGCGCAACTTCATCGCCAATGCCCTGAAGTTCACCACCCGCGGCGAAGTCCGGGTGACGGCGCAGTTGCATGGCAGCGACCAGGTCCGTTTCGCTGTCAGCGACACGGGAATCGGTATTGCCCCGGAACTGCTGGGCGGATTGTTCGAAGACTTTGCCCAGCTCGACTCGCCCCTGCAGAAACGACTGCGCGGCACAGGCCTTGGGTTGTCACTGTGCAAGCGTTTCGCCGCGCTGCTGGGCGGCGAGGTGGGGGTAGAGAGTACACCCGGTGTCGGTTCGTCGTTCTTTGTCATCCTGCCCCTGGCGCTGGCCCAGGAGGGCACTGATGAACGCTGACGTGCACCTGCTGATCGTCGATGACAATGCGGCCACGCGCTATGCGCTGCGGCGTCGCCTGGCCCTGCATGGTTACCAGGTACTCGAGGCCGGTACCGGCGGCGAGGGGCTGGCGCTGCTTGGCAGCGAGCAGATCGATGCGCTGATCCTCGATGTCAACCTGCCCGACATGAGCGGCTTCGATATCGTCAGGTTGCTGCGTGCGCGGCCGGCGACCGCCTTGCTGCCGGTGATCCACGTGTCGGCGGCGTCGATCCAGACCGGCGATATCATCACCGGGCTCGATGCGGGTGCCGATGCCTATCTGGTGCATCCGGTGGACCCGGATGTGCTGGTCGCCACCCTGCGCACCCTCCTGCGGGTGCGCGACACCGAGCGGGCGTTGCGTGAAAGCGAAGCCAACTTTCGGGAAATCTTCACCAATGTCTCGGCACCGATCGCCGTGCTCGATGCCGAGATGAAGGTGCATGAGTGCAACCATGCATTCGCCCAACTGATCCAGGACAACCGCCACCCCGAAGTGCTGCAGGAATGCTTTGCCGACCACCAGAACACCACCCTTGCCGCGTTACGCCAACACCTGGTCGACGGTCAGCGCTGGCGGGGCACCCTGGGCATGAGCGTGGGCGGGGTGCCGCGGGACACCGAGTGGCAGCTTTCGCCCTATCGGGCGCCGGGTTTGAGCCTGGTCTTCGTCGAAGACGTCACCGCACATCGCCACCGAGAACGCTCGCACCTGGCGCGCCTGGAGGACGCCAACACCCAGCTGGCGCGGGAAATGGCGCAGCGCGAACGGACCGAGGCGCAACTGCTGCAATTGCAGAAAATGGATGCCCTGGGCAGCCTGACTGGCGGCATCGCCCATGACTTCAACAACCTGTTGACGGGCATCATCACCAGCCTGGAGCTGATCCGCAAACGCGTTGCGCAGAACCGTGTGGAGAAAGTCCCGGTCTACGCCGACGCGGCGCTCAGCTCGGCCATGAGCGCCGCCTCGCTGACCCACCGGCTGCTGGCCTTCGCTCGCCAGCAACCGCTGGACACCCGCCCGGTGGACGTCAACGAGCGTGTGCGGTCACTGGAAGAACTGATCACCCGAACCATTGGCGAGCGTATCGTGCTGACGCTGGAGCTTTCCAGCGAACCGACCATCGCGCTGGTCGACCCGATCCAGCTGGAGAGCGCGGTGCTCAACCTGGTGATCAACGCCCGCGATGCACTGGCCAAAGGCGGGCATATCTGGGTGAACACGGCGGCGACCTGGTCGCATGGTGACCCCAACCTGCAGGACGGCCGTTATGTCGCGGTGACCGTCCGCGACGATGGCAGCGGCATCGCGCCGGAGCTGCTGGAAAAGGTGTTCGACCCGTTCTTCACCACCAAGCCGCTGGGGCAGGGCACCGGGCTGGGGCTGTCGACCATCTATGGCTTCGCCCGCCAGTCGGGTGGGCATGTGGCGATCCGCAGCGTGCCGGGGCAGGGCACCGAAGTCACCTTGATGTTGCCGGGCAGCAATCAGCAGGAAGCCCGCGAGGAGCTCAGGCCACGGCCCGAGCAGCAGGGGGCGGGCGAGCATGTGCTGGTGGTCGAGGACATGGCGTGCGTGCGTCTGTCCGTGGCCGAAGTCCTGGCCGATGCCGGCTATCGTTGCACCTTGGCCGAAACCATCGAGCAGGCACTTGACCATCTGCGTGAAGATGCCGATATCGCATTGCTGCTCACCGATGTCGGTCTGCCCGGCATCAGTGGCCGCGATTTGGCCGATATGGCGCGTACCTATCGCCCTGGCCTGCCGGTGCTGTTCATGACCGGCTACGCCGAGACGGCTCTGGATCGCCAGACCTTCCTCGATACCGGCATGGACCTGCTGATCAAACCATTCCAGATCGGCGAGCTGCTCGACAAGGTGCGGCTGACCCTTGGCCAGGTGAAGTAAAACGGTCAGCGTTCGCCTGAACCTGTGAAATGGCGTGCCAGACAGCTTGAGTCCGCACGCCCAAGGCTGATAACCCGTCGATAGCAGTGGTTATGCACGGTGCTCTCGGATTAAAGTAGTGGCCTTTTGCCTTCCTGCCTCACTGCGGGAGGCCTTCAGACCACATTGGGAGCCTGTATGCAGGATGCGGACGCGTTGAAGCCTGGCTTCATGATCATTCACGGCAATCGCCTGGACGACCTGCGTGAGCTGGCGGTCAACTGGATGCAGCGCTACCCCCTGGCCCCCCTGGAAAACGAGGTCGTGCTGGTTCACAGCAACGGTATCGCACAGTGGTTGAAGCTGGCGCTGGCCGATGACCCTGCCAAGGGCGGCTGTGGTATCGCGGCGGCGCTGGATGTGCAGTTGCCGGCACGCTTTCTGTGGCAGGCCTACCGCTCGGTACTGGGCCAGCAGACCACCCCGGAATCCTCCCCGCTGGACAAGGCGGCGTTGAGCTGGCGGCTGATGCGTTTGCTGCCTGGCTTGCTGAGCAACCCCCCCTTCAGCAGCCTGCAGCGGTTCCTCGATGGCGACGACGACCAGCGCAAACGCCATCAGCTGTGCGAGCGCCTGGCGGACCTGTTCGACCAGTATCAGGTCTATCGCGCCGATTGGCTGGACGACTGGGCCGCGGGGCGTGACCAGCTCAGGCACATCAAGGGCAGCGTCGAACCTCTGCAGGCGGACAACCTCTGGCAGGCTCGACTGTGGCGGGAAATCCTCGCGGATGTTGGCGAGGGGGCGCTCGAGCAAAGCCGGGCAGGGGTGCACAAGCGCTTCGTCGCGCATCTGCGTGAAGCTGAGCAGGCCCCGGCTGGATTGCCACGGCGGGTGGTGGTGTTCGGGATTTCGTCGATGCCGGCGCAGGTACTCGAAGCCTTGGCCATGCTTTCTCGCTACAGCCAGGTCGTGCTCTGTGTTCACAACCCTTGCCGCCACCACTGGGGCGATATCGTCGCCGACAAAGACCTGCTGGCGCACACCTATCGCCGTCAGCCTTCGCGCAATGCGCCCATGGCCGCCCACGAACATGGCCAGCCCTTGCTGGCGGCCTGGGGCAAGCAGGGGCGCGACTACATCAACCTGCTTGACCACTACGACGAACCTGCCAGCTACCGCCATTTGTTCGAGGGCCTCGAGGGCGGGCGTATCGACCTGTTCACCGAGCCGACGGCGCAAAGCCTGCTGGGCCAGTTGCAAAGTGACATTCTCGAATTGCGTCCGCTGTCCGAGACACGTGCGACCTGGGGGGCCGTGGACGTGGTCGAGGATCGCTCGGTGCGTTTCCATGTGGTCCACAGTGCGCAGCGCGAAGTGGAAGTGCTGCACGATCAGTTGCTCGCGCGCTTTGGCGCCGACCCCGAGCTTAGCCCGCGGGATGTGATCGTCATGGTGCCGGACATCAATGCCTACGCCCCGCACATCGAGGCGGTGTTCGGCCAGGTGCCGCGCAATGACCCGCGTCATGTGCCGTTTACCGTGGCCGACCAAGGGCAGCGTGGGCGCCAGCCCCTGCTGATCGCGCTGGAGCACTTGCTCAAGTTGCCGCAAAGCCGCTTCGCCGCCAGCGACATCCTCGACTTGCTCGACGTGCCGGCGCTGCGCGCGCGCTTTGCCATCAAGGAAGCGGATGTGCCGATCCTGCAGCGCTGGATCGACGGCGCCGGTGTGCGCTGGGGGCTCGATGCGCAGCAGCGCGAGAGCCTGGGCATGCCTGCGGGCCTGGAGCAGAACACCTGGCGCTTCGGCATGCGGCGGATGTTGCTGGGCTACGCGGCGGGCCAAGGGCCTGAGTTCAATGGTATCGAGCCCTTTGATGAGGTGTCGGGGCTTGAAGCGGCGCTGGCGGGGCCCTTGCTGACCCTGCTCGACCACCTGGAAATCGCCCGTGAAGACTTGCAGCAGCCGGCGACGCCGGTGCTGTGGGTCGAGCGCCTGCAGTCGCTGTTGAAGGTGTTTTTCCGCCCGGTGAGCGATGCCGAAGAGCTTTTGGTCAACCAGTTGCTCAAGCTGCTCGACACCTGGTTGCGCACCTGTGAGGCGGCGCAGTACGCCCAGACGCTGCCGCTGAGCGTGGTCCATGAAGCCTGGCTTTGCGGCATTGAAGAGGGCGGCCTGTCGCAGCGCTTCCTTGCCGGTGCGGTGAACTTCTGCACCCTGATGCCGATGCGCGCGATCCCGTTCAAGGTGGTGTGCCTGCTGGGCATGAACGATGGTGATTACCCACGCCAGCAATCGCCTGTCGATTTCGACCTGATGCGCAACGACTATCGGCCTGGGGATCGGTCGCGGCGTGAAGACGACCGCTACCTGCTGCTCGAAGCGCTGCTGTCTGCGCAGGAGCAGCTGTACGTCAGTTGGGTCGGCCGCAACATCCGCGACAACAGCGAGCGCGTGCCGTCCGTGCTGATTGGCCAGCTGCGCGACCATCTGGCCAGCGGCTGGCGCTCGGCCACAGAACAAAAACTGCTGGACGCGCTGACCCAAGAGCATCCACTGCAGCCCTTCAGCGCAGCCTATTTCGCCAACCTGCCTGGGCCTGACGGGTTGTTCACCTATTCCCACGAGTGGCGCGAAGTGCATGAGGCGCAAGCCGAGCCGCAGGCGACCGGGCGCTTGCCCGACCTGGTGCAGGACACGCCCCTGACCCTGCGTCAGCTGGCCGGGTTCGTGCGGGATCCGGTCGGTGCCTTCTTTGCGCAACGGCTGAAGGTCAATTTCGACGAAGACGAGTTGACCAGCCGCGATGACGAAACCTTCCAGCTCGACCACCTTGAGAACTGGCAGCACCAGGACCGGCTCAGCCAGGCGCTCAAGCGCTGGGTCGAGGAGGCCTACCAGCCAGAGCATGCGCTGGACGCACTGGGCCAGCAGGTGCAGCGTCTGCAGCGCGAAGGCAAGCTGCCGCTGGGTGCTTTCGGCAGCCTGACGGCAGACGATCTGGTCGAACCGATGCCAGACATGCTGGCGCGCTACCACGCGCAACTGCAGGCGTGGCCTGTAGTCGAGGAAGGCCAGTTTGCCGCGACGATCGATGCCGATGACACGATCCCGGGGTTCAGTGACTGGTTGGGCGGTATCCGGCGCAACGCCCAAGGTGAGCGCGCCTACCTGCAACTGGACAGCAAGAAACTGTGCAGCAAGGACAGTTGGCGCTGGCACAACCTGGTTCGCCCGTGGCTGCGGCACCTGGCGTTGCAATTGGGCGGGCAGGGTTGCACGTCGATTCTGGTCAGCTTGAGCGGGGATGTGGTGTTTCGCCCGATGGCGGCGCATGAGGCTGAAAAACACCTGCGCTCGCTGCTCGCAGCGTGGGTGGCAGGCATGCGCGAACCGCTGCCGGTGGCTTGCGAAAGCGCCTTCGCCTGGCTTGCAGACGGCGGGGAAGGCAATGATTCGGCCTTGGATAAAGCCCGCGACGTGTTCGAAGGGGGCTACAACCACAAAGGCGAAGCAGAGCGTTCGTTCGCCTTGCGTCGCGCCTTCGCCGACTTCGACCAACTGTGTGCTGGCGGCACGTTCCCCGCGTGGGCAGCGCGCTTGTATGGCGGCCTGTTCAATCATCTTTCCTCGAGCCACGCAGGGAGCGACCACCAATGACCCCGGTAAACCTCAACCCCCTCGACTTTCCCTTGCACGGCAGCCGTTTGATCGAGGCGAGCGCCGGCACCGGCAAGACCTTCACCATCGCCTTGTTGTACGTGCGCCTGGTGCTGGGCCATGGCGGCGAGGCGGCGTTCAAGGCGCAGCTGACACCGCCGCAGATTCTGGTGGTGACCTTCACCGATGCCGCCACCCAGGAACTGCGCGACCGTATTCGCGCCCGCTTGACGGAAGCGGCGCAGTGCTTCTCGGAGCCTGATCGCGCGCATGACAAGCTGCTCCAGCAACTGCGTGCCGAATACCCCGCCGAGCAGTGGCCCGGTTGCGCGCGCCGGCTGCAGTTGGCGAGCGAGTGGATGGATGAGGCAGCGGTTTCGACCATCCATGGCTGGTGCTACCGGATGCTGCGCGAGCATGCCTTCGACAGCGGCAGCCTGTTTACCCAGACGCTGGAGACCGACCAGAGCGAACTGCTGGCCGAAGTGGTCAGGGATTACTGGCGGCGGCGCTTCTATCCCTTGCCGCCAGAGCTGGCCAAGGTGGTCACCGATTGCTTCAAGAGTCCGGCGGATTTGCAGGCAGCACTGAATCCGCTGCTGTCGCGGGCTGATGCCGAGTTCCAGCAGGCGGGGGTAGCCATCACTGCGCCGGCGCGTTTGGATGCGCTGCTGCAAACTCCTATCGATTGGGCGGCACAATGTGTGGCGCTAGAGGCGCAGGCCAGGGTCGCCTGGGCGAAGGATCTGGTCGAGGTAGAGGGGCTGCTGCATGACGCGCGGGCGAAGTTGAGCGGCAAGTCCTACCCCACCAAGACTCACGAAACGTTCGCGCAGATGCTTGGCGAGATCGCGGCCTGGAGCCAGGGGGCCGAAGCGTGTGCCTACGTCAAAAAGTGCGGTCAGACCCGGTTCATGATGAACAAAGGCGGCGTCGTAGCCGATCACCCGGCCTTTGCTGCAATCGATGCATGGATCGACCATGAAAATTCGCGCCGCGATGTCCGCGCGCAACTGTTGTTGCACGCGCTGCGTGAAGTTCGGTCGGCGTTCGATGCAGAGAAGCTGCGCCGGGCACAGATCGGCTTCGATGACTTGCTGAATCGCCTCGGCCACGCGCTCGAGGGGCCTTCAGGCAGCCGCCTGGCCGAAACCATCCGCAAGCAGTACCCGGTCGCCCTGATCGATGAGTTCCAGGACACCGACCCGGTTCAGTACGGCATCTTCGAAAGCATCTACCGCATCCCCGACAACCTGGAGGACTGCGGCCTGTTCATGATCGGTGACCCGAAGCAGGCGATCTACTCCTTCCGTGGTGCGGACATCTACACGTATCTACAGGCGCGCGAGGCTACCGAAGGCCGGCATTACACGTTGGGTACCAACTTCCGTTCGAGCAAGGCGATGGTCGAGGCGGCCAACCACTGCTTCAGTTTCGCCGAAGCCCACCCTCGCGGCGCGTTCCGCTTTGCCAAAGAGGGCCAAGGCAATCCGGTGCCGTTCAACGGCGTCCAGGCCAATGGCCGTGAAGAGGTGCTACACATTGCAGGTAACGCGCAACCCGCGTTGACGATCTGGCAGCTTCCTACCAATGGCATCATCAGTAACGCCACATACCTGCGCGAGGCTGCCGAGGCATCGGCTTCGGCGATTCAGGCCTGGCTGGACCCGACAGCGCCCGAACGCTCCGGCCTGCGGGCGGCAGACGGTGAACTGACCGCCTTGCGGCCGGCCGATATCGCCATTCTGGTGCGCAATCGCACGGAGGCCGAAGCCATTCGCAAAGCCCTGGCGCGTCGGCAACTGGCCAGCGTGTACCTGTCTGACCGTGACTCGGTGTTTGCCAGTGACGAGGCCAAGGACCTGCTGTACATCCTGCGGGCCTGCGCTCAACCGGCGAACGACCGGCTGCTGCGCGCGGCCATGGCGACCCGCAGCGTGGGCCTGGCATGGCAGGCGCTGGAGCAATTGAACCAGGACGAAACGTTCTGGGAGCAGCAAGTGCTGCGCTTCAGGGATTTTCGCGTGTTGTGGCAGCAACAAGGCGTGCTGCCCATGCTGCGAAAGCTCTTTGCCACGTTCAAGGTGCCGGCCCGTCTGTTGTTGGAAGAGCAGGGCGAGCGCCGCCTGACCAACCTGCTGCACCTGGCCGAATGGTTGCAGCGCAGCGCCGCCGAACTCGATGGCGAGCATGCCCTGATTCGCCACCTCGCCGAGCAGGTAGAGGGCCAGAGCGAGGAAGAAATCCTGCGCCTGGAAAGCGATTCGGACCTGATCAAGGTCATCACCGTGCACAAGTCCAAGGGGCTGGAATACCCCTTGGTGCTGCTGCCATTCGCCTGCGGCGCCAAGGCGATCGACGGGCGCAGCAAGACACCGCCCATGTTCCACGATGACGATGGCCTGGTGATCGAGCTGGCCAAGGGCGATACGGCAAAACCGGCACAAGGGCGTGCCAACGATGAGCGCATGGGCGAGGAGATGCGCCTGCTCTACGTCGCCCTGACCCGCGCCCGTCATGCCACCTGGATCTGCGTGGCGCCCCAGGGCTTCAGTACGCGAAGCAGGGCGACAGACCTGGACAAGGCGGGCCTGGGTTACCTGCTGGCGGGCGAGGGCACGATAGCGCCCGGGCAGGTGGCAGACCTGGTCGAGGCGTTGGCCGCCGGCTGCGAGCACATTGACGCGTGCGAAGCGCCCGAACCCTCGGACAAGGTCCATACGGCGCCGGCCCTGCCCACGGTGGGGCCGGCGCTGCGCCCACTGCACAGGCTGGCGGCGAACTGGTGGATTGCCAGCTACTCGGCCCTGGCGATTGCCGACGGCAATGTGCTGATGGGCGCGCAGGCGCCTGTAAGCCTGGAACCCGCGACGGCGCTGGAGGCCAATCTGCAAGAGGCGGAGGAGGAGTCTGAAAGCCTGCCTGCCGGCGCCGGAATCCACGGCTTCCCGCGCGGAGCGGGCCCGGGCACCTTCCTGCATGGTTTGTTCGAATGGGCCGGGCGCGAAGGCTTTGCCAAGGCTGCCAGCGATGCCGAAACCTTGCACAACACCGTTGCCCGGCGCTGCAACCTGCGCGATTGGGAGAACTGGATCGAGCCGTTGTCCGCTTGGCTGGGCAGTTACCTGAGCACGCCACTGCGTTTCGACGGCGCCCAGTGCACGCTCGCTTCCCTGAACACCTACCAGGTCGAGATGGAATTCTGGTTCTCAAGCCAGAGCGTGAGCGTTCAGCACCTCGATGCGCTGGTGCGCCAGTACACCCTGGGGGGGGCGCCGCGCCCGGTGCTGGCGGCCAATGAGTTGAACGGCATGTTCAAGGGCTTCATCGACCTGACGTTCGAACATCAGGGCCGCTACTACGTGGCGGATTACAAATCCAACTGGCTGGGCAGCAATGACCAGGCCTACAGCGCCGAGGCGATGGCCGCGACGATGTTGAACAAGCGTTACGACCTGCAATTGTGCCTGTACCTGCTGGCCTTGCATCGCCAGCTCAAGCTGCGCCTGCCGGGCTATGACTATGAGCGGCACATGGGCGGGGCGGTGTACCTGTTCATCCGCGGGCACCAGGCGCCAACCCATGGCGTGCATTTCGAAAGGCCGCCACGGCAGCTGATCGAACAGCTCGACCAACTGTTCATGGGGCAACACACGGAGGTCAGCGCATGAGCCAGACCCTTAAACAACTGAGCAACAACCAACGTCTGGCCGATCATTCACCGGTGTCGGTGGCGCAGGCCAGCAGCGAAGTGCTGCTGCAGCAGCTGGATGCCTGGGTGGGCCGTGGCTGGTTGCGCGCGCTGGATCGCTCGTTCGCCACCTTCATGCTCGAGCAGGACCCCGCGGCCCAGGCCAGTGTGTTGCTGGCCGCAGCGATGACCAGCCACCAGCTTGGTCGCGGGCATGCTTGCCTGGACCTGGCGGCAACGCTGAATGCGCCGGATTTCGTGCTGTCGTTGCCACCTGAAGGCGAGGAGGGCAGCCAGCTTCCATCGCAATGGTTGCAGGGCCTGGACGTGGCGCAATGGCGCCGGGCGCTGGCCCTGAGCCCGCTGGTCGAGGATCGCGATGGCGACCCGCACAGCCCTGAGCGACCGCTGGTATTGACCGGGCAGCGCCTGTACTTGCGCCGGTACTGGAACTACGAACGCAGCATCGCCCAGGCCCTGAGTGCCCGCTTGAGTGTGGCGGCGGTCACCCCGGACAAACTCGCCAGCCGGCTCGATGCCTTGTTCCCCGAGGCGTTCGAGATCGATGGCGAACGCTGCAGCGACTGGCAGAAGATTGCCTGTGCACTGGCGGCCCGTGGCAACTTCAGTGTGATCACCGGCGGCCCCGGCACCGGCAAGACCACCTCGGTGGTGCGCCTGCTGGGGCTGTTGCAAACCCCCGCGGTGGAGGCAGGCAAACCGCTGCGAATCCGCCTGGCGGCGCCTACCGGCAAGGCGGCTGCGCGTTTGTCCGAATCCATTGGCAAGGCGGTCAGCGTGTTACCGGTCAGCGTCCCGGTGCGCAAGGCGATACCGACCGATGTGTCTACCCTGCACCGCTTGCTGGGCAGCCGACCGGATTCGCGCAACTTCATTCATCGGCGGGACAAACCGCTGGAGCTGGACGTGCTGGTGGTCGACGAAGCGTCGATGATCGACCTGGAAATGATGGCCTGCCTGCTGGAGGCCTTGCCCGCTCGGGCGCGCCTGATCCTGCTGGGTGACAAAGACCAGCTGGCCTCGGTGGATGCAGGTTCGGTGCTGGGCGACCTGTGTCGTGAGGCCGAGGTCGGCGGCTACAGCGAGCAGACCACGGCCTGGTTGAACACCCACAGTGGCGAGGCACTCAGCGCGCCGGGCTTGCAGATGGCTGCCGGCCAGGGCAACCCACTGGCGCAGCAGACCGTCATGCTGCGTTACTCGCGCCGCTTCGACCCCAAGCAAGGCATCGGACGCCTGGCAACCCTGGTCAACGAGAAGCATGCCGAGCAAGCACGCAGCTTGCTGGCGCAGCCCTCCGCGCAGCTGTGCAACCTCAAGTTGCGCGGTGAGCAGGATGCCGCGCTCACTGACCTGATCATCAATGGAAGAGGCGATGCGCCAGGTTACCGCCGTTACCTCGAACAGCTGCGTGACGAGCGCCCGGCGCCTGACACGCCCCGCGACAGCGACCTGTGGGCTGACTGGGCTGGCAAGGTGTTGGTGGCGTTCGATGAATTCCGCCTGCTTTGTGCGTTGCGTCGCGGGCCTTGGGGGGTCGAGGGGCTGAACCTGCGGGTTGCTGCTGAATTGCATCGCTGCGGACTGCTGGCGGGCGCGCAGGGGTGGTACGAGGGGCGGCCGGTACTGGTCACCCGCAACGACTACAGCCTGAGCTTGATGAACGGTGACATCGGGATTGCGCTCTGGGTACCAGGGCCCAACACGGAGCGGGTGCTGCGCGTCGCCTTCCCGCGCAATGACGGCAGCGGGGGCGTCCGTTTCGTGTTGCCGAGCCGGCTGGTGGAGGTGGAGACGGTGTTCGCGATGACGGTGCACAAGTCCCAGGGTTCGGAGTTCAACCATACCGCCCTGGTGATGCCCGATGCCTTGAACCCTGTGTTGACCAAGGAGCTGCTGTACACCGCGATCACCCGGGCCAAGCAATGGTTCAGCCTGGTAGAAGCCGGCCCAGGGGTGTTCGAAGGCGCTGTGAGCCGCAACGTGCAGCGGACCAGCGGGCTGGCGCTGCAACTGCAGGATGAACTGGCACGCAGGTAGGGTGGTGCAGAGGTTGGGCCGGCCGGTCACCGCTGACTGTGTGCCTGTGGGAGCGGGCTTGCCCCGCGAACATGGGCGTAGCCCGTGCCAGGCTACGCCGGTGTCTGGGCTGGCCTCTTCGCGGGACAAGCCCGCTCCCACCCCACCGAACACCACATGACTCACGGAGTTGGCAGGGCCCTTGTGGGAGCCGGCTTGCCGGCGATCACCGGCGCAGCCGGTGCCATGCACTGCGGCGCCTGCATCGCCGGCAAGCCGGCTCCCACAGGAATCGCATCAGCTTTCAGAAACTGAGCAAGACAGTTGCCCCGACAAAGTCAGCGAGCGCCCTGTCTGCCGAGCATCGGCCTGTTCTCGGCCCACAGGCCATCCTCGATGGCCTGGACGACGGCAGCGTCGATCTGTATGCCGAAGCGCCACGCCTGGATATGCAACGTGCCTTCCCCCGGCGGCAGCCAGTGGCAGAGCTGCATGGCGTAGATGCTCTTGTTGCCGAAGCCCAGGTGCTGTTTGATCCTCGAGTCCAGATCCAGGGAGCTGCCGACATACAGCTGAGGTGAAGGCGCATTCAGGCGGCAGTAGGCACGATTGTCTTTCTTGCTCTTCTTGGCGAGCTCGAAGGAAAAATGCAGCGGTTCGCAGGCATGGTCCAGCACCGAAAACTTGTAGATGTAGCGCGCCTTGGTGGCGGACCAGGCCTTCAGCGCGCTCAACGCGTCGGCCGGGTAACCGTCGCGGATTTCGCTGAAAGGAAGGCTGACTTCATGAAGGCTTTCAATCGCCGTGTCTTCAACGAAGTTGGCCAGGTCGCGCAGGCTGTTGGCGATAGCGGTCAAGGAGGATGTCGTCAGCATGTCGTTCTACTGTGCGTGAAAAGTTGCGGGTAGGGTCACTGCGAGCAGGCGTCAGGCGCATACGCCGCAGCGGCGCGGCGCAGCGTATCGCCTACCTGTTGGCGCAGCGCTGGCGGCCCTTGCACCACCAGCGCGTCGCCCAGGGACAGGATCCACCAGTGCAGCTGCCAGCTGTTGGTCACCGTGGCCTGAAGCTGGAAACCCTGCGCCAATGGCTCAAGCAGCATGTCCGCACTCAACGGCGTCTCGCGGATCAAGCGCGCCTGGTGCTCGCTCACCCAGGCCTTCAGGCGGATTTTCTCGGGCGTGCCGAACTGCAGGGCGTCGGTGTCCAGGTACGCCTGCAATTCGAACGAACCCAACCCCCGGCAAGCGGTGTCGAGCAGGGTCGCGGTGCGAAAACGATGCACCGCGAACTGGCGGATGTCGGTGTAGGGCTCGGCGGTGGCGATCAGGTAGGTGACCAGGCCGCGCTGGACAATGGCCAGCGGATTGAGCGTCAGCTCGCTGAGCTTGTCGCTGTGCGCCGAGTAGTACTGGCAATGAACCTGCTGCTCGCTGATCACGGCGTGCTGCAGCGCCTCCAGGATGTCCGCCTGGATCTCCGGCGCTTGCAGATTGAAGTCCGCCCGCACGCTGGCGACTTTGTCGGGCCAGCGCGCCGCAGGGTTGCCGTCGCCCAGGCCTCTGAGCTTCTGCCGAGCATGCTCGAAGCGCGGTTCCAGCACGCTCAGCATGCTGCCCGGCAGCAACGGGCGAACCGCATCTTCCACCAGTGCCAGGCTCACCGCCTCGGTCAAGGTGATGCCCTGCAACTCGACACTCACGCCCGGCTTCCAGTACCAGCCGAATGGCGTACCGGCATCGTTGCACTGCAGCGGGAACACCAGGGACAGGTCGTGCAGGTCACGTTCGACGCTGCGCCGGCTGATGGCGTAGCCGGCGGCGGCCAGGCGGCTGTGCAATTCGGTCACGGTGATGCCGGGTGAGCGCTTGGGAAGCTGCTGCAGCAGCTCCCACTGACGGCTCAAAGCGTTGTGGGTCTTGGTGGAGGGCACGAAACGCATCCTTGTGGTAAGAGGGCTGGCCTATGGCTAGCAGCCTGGCAGGTTATCTGCCTATCGGCGCCGTGAGGTCAACCTTTAGTGCGTCCATTGCTGAAAACCGATGGAGCGCTGCTGCCCCGTGGTCTTCAAACGGCACTCGGCCAGCAGCGCGACCGCCAGCTCGTCGGCGCCTGCGAACGGTTTGAAACGCCCGCGCCGGGCGACCGCGGCGAAATCCCCCGGGGTCAGGAATGCCTCGCCACGCAAACGCGCCGCCGCACTGTTCTGCGGGTCCTTGAGCGACAGGGCCTTGAGGTGCGCGGCGAACAGGGCCTGCGCCTGGGCGGTCGTCAGGTAGCCAAAGTGGACCTTCAGGTCGAAGCGCCGCAGGGACGCTTCGTCCAGGTCGCGGATCAGGTTGGTGGAGGCGATGAACAGCCCCTGGTAGCTCTCCATTTGCGTGAGCATTTCGTTGACGGCGGTGACTTCCCAACTTTGTCGCGCCTTGCGCCGGTCCTGCAGGAAGCTGTCGACCTCGTCGAGCAGCAGCACGGCATCTTCCTGTCGGGCGCGCTCGAAGGCACCTGCCAGGTTCTGCTCGGTCATCCCCACGTAAGGCGATACCAGGTCGGAAACCCGCTTGACCATCAGCGGCTTGTCCAGCGCCTGCGCCAGCCACTGGCCGAACGCGGTCTTGCCGGTGCCGGGCGGGCCGTAGAAGCACAACCGCGCCTGGGGATGGGCGCGCAGGCCCTCCACCAGCCCGTCCAGCGGCAGGTCGGCATTGATCCATTGCGGCGAATAGAACGTCGGCAGCGCGCGCTCGTTACGCTGCAGCTTTTCGAAACCCTGTGCCTTCAAGGTGCCGTCGACGATGCAGCGAATGGTGCTGTCCAGTGCCTTGCTGGCGCGCGGCGACACGCTGCGTCCCACACGCACGGCGCGCTCCAGCACCGCCGGGGTGATCTGTTCATGGGCGCTCAGTTGCTCGACCAGTTCATCGCTGACCTTGCCGCCACCGCATTCACGCAGCATCTGCTTGCGTTGCGCCAAGGGCGGGTTGGGCACTTCGATCACCAGGTCGAAGCGGCGGATATGGGCCGCGTCGATGGCCTCGATGCTGTTGCTGAGCCAGAAACACGGCAGCGCGTTCTCCTCCAGCATGCGGTTGATCCAGCCTTTCTGCGAGCGGTTGCCGGTGGTCGTCTCGGCGGCCTGGAAGATATCTTCGATCTCGTCGAGCACCAGCACGGCACGCTGCGAATGCAGCACGCTGTTGGCCGCGCGCAAGGAACACAGGCGTTGCTTGGCCGACACCGGGTCGCCCTCGCTGTCGGTGCAGGCGACTTCGTACAGCGCGCTGTCCAGGCGGCTGGCGATCAGGCGCGCCAGTTGCGTCTTGCCGGTGCCGGGTGGGCCGTACAGCAGCACATTCACCCCTGGGCGCGCCTGGGCCAGGGCTTTGCCCAGGTAGCGTTCGGCGATCACCAACGGCTGGCGGATATGGCTGTAATGCTCCCAGCCCAGGTTGCCCGGCGGGCTCGCCCGGAAGGCGTAGGCGAACAGCTCCAGCGGCGTTCCTTTGCTGAAACGCACCAGGCCTGGCAGGTCCGGGTTGCTCAGCGACAACATCGAACTCAGCGCCATCGCCGCGCGGTTGCTGCTGCTGATGTCCAGCAACCCGGTGCGCATCAGCGGGCTGTCATGGGCAAGGCACGCCTCGACCTTCGTCATTGGCAGACCGAGCAGCACGGACAGCACTTTCAATGCCCGGTTGAACCCCAGCATGCCTAACTGATCGGTGGCGTCATTGAGGGTCGGGTCGCTGTGCATCAGCACGCAAAAGCCCAGCACCTGAAGCTCGGCTTCGGGTAACGCCAACAAGTTGCCCAGGGCTTCGAGGTTGCTCGCCAGGTTGTCCGGGTAGGGCGTGCTGGGGTGATCCTCCTGGAAGCTGCGTGCGCATTTGCGCAGCGTCGTCAGCGCGACGGCCGGGCTGTAACGGTCATCGTCCACCCATTTGGCCAGGCCCAGTTCATGGGCCAGGTCATCGTCGTTGAGGCCGTGCCGGCCGATGAAGGTGCGATGCCCACCCAGCTCCAGCAACAGCTGGAAACTCCACTTCAGCGACAGCGCGCAGGTGTCTACGGCGCGGTAGCTGCCGTGTGCGAAGGGGTTGAGTCGGGCGGCCATACGGATCTCCTGGTGCTAGGGAGCCGTCAGCATGGGGCGGGGGATGGTCAGAATGTGTCGTCTCTGCCGCAAACAGCGGAAAAGATGGCATATTGCCTTCCCGTTTGATCTGGCCGAGCCGATCGCAGCGGGGACTGCGACACAAACTGTCGGCGTCAGCTGCGATGTTGGCCATGTTGGGTCTTTCTCAAGGATGTGTGTTGATGTTTACCGTTCTCTCCCTGCTGGACGACAGGCTGCGACCTAAGGGGTCCAGGGATCCCTTGGCCATCGAGTCGATCTGGAGCGCCGTGGGGCGCAAGCTGGTCGGCAACCTGACCACGGTCACCAGCCGCGCCGAGCATTTCATGGTGGCGCTGCTGGCCTGCCGGCATGCCCATGAAGGCAAATCCCGCTCGCTGGACGAGGTACAGGCGCGCTATGTCAGGGCCGAGCAACTGGCCGCGTACTTGCGTCTGGAAGCCTCTGCCGAGGCCAGCTTGCTGGGGCGTCAGCTGGCCGTTGCCAATTTCAGGCGCGACGCGATGGCGCTGGGCATGCACAAGAAAGCCCAGATTCTGAGCAATCAGCTGAGCTACGGGTTGTGGGGGCTGTATTCCTCGGCCTTGCAGGAGGCTGGCCTGATCAAGGGCAGCGACAGGCGCCTGACCGACGCAGGGCGCGCCCTGACAGATGCGTTGCTGGAGGTGTTCGGCAAGTCGCAATGGCAGCGCTTCGGCGAGCTGGCAAGCCAGGACGCGGTGAGCAGACAGCAGCTGTCGACACTGGCTCGGCCATTTTCGGTCCTGCTCAAAGACCAGGGCATGCGCAAACAACTGGTCTCGGCGCTGCTGCGGTACGCCAAGGCATGCCCCTTGCAACTGGCGTTGCATGACGCGGCCCAGCAGTGGCTGGCATTGCCGGGCGAGCACGACGTACCTGCTCGCGCCTTCGCCAACTGGGCGGTGGGCGCTGATGAGGTCGATGCGCAGGTGCAGCAGGTCCTGGAGCAGATCCTGCTGTTGCAACCGCTACTGGTGTTCGCCAACACCGTGGTCGTCTGGCTGCAGCGGCAGGGTGGGCGAACCCGCGCAGCGTTGGTCGAGGACTTGCGTTCGCGGCTTGCCAAGCCCTTTCTCCAGCCGGGCTGGGATCGGCCTGGGTTGCCCCATGCGTGCTTCCTGCAGGACTTGAGCGATGCTGCCAATGACGGGGATGCGGGTGCGGTGATCGACCAGCTCATCCGCCAGAATTCAGTGGTCATGGGCGTCCGGGGCGGTGCCGCCTGGCTGGATTGGGAGGGGGACAGGCTCAAGGTCAGGGTGCCGGTCGACCGCGCCAGCCTGCCTGCCGAACTGGCCGCGCATTGCCATAAAACGTGGGACTACAGCTTTTTCCTCCATGCCTTCCTCGCCATTGCCAAGGCCGGTCACGTATGAAAGCACATACCATCAGCGACGCGTTTCGCCGCTGCATCGGCGAGCGTGAAGTGAGCTTTGCCTTTTTCAGCACCTACAGTTTCGAGCCTGACTTCTTCGAACTCGAAGTCATTCCCTTGCTTTTGGGCGATCAGGCGCTCTCCAGTCAGGATGACATTCGCTATGTCCAACTGCAGGCCTTGATGCAGGACAAGGCCCGGCGATTCGCCGTGGCCCACGACATGGATGTCTTCAACCCTGCCGCCGGCAGCCGTCTGGAAGTCGACTACCTGCCGGTAAGAATCGGTGGGGCCTGCCAGCATGCCAAGTTGGCGATCCTGGTGGTCAAGGGCGAGCAGGGGGAGGCGGCTATCGTGCTGGCAGCGGGGTCGTTCAACCTGACCAAGGCCGGGTGGTGGGACAACATCGAGGTTGGCCACTTCGTCGAGCTCAGCGCCACCCATGCACCGGGCAATATCCTTGGGCCGCTGCGTCGGGCCTTGCGGTTTTTCCAGGCCAGTACACCGACACCTGCGCTCGATGGGATCGTTGCGGTGCAGGCCGGTTGGTCGCCGAGTGCCGATGATCCCGACTGCAGCTTCTATTTTTCCGGCGCTGCATGTGGGCGCCTGGCCTTCCTCGACTTCCTGCACCAGCACCTGCAAAGGCCAGAGACTGCAAAAGGCACAGGCACGCTGGAGATCATCAGCCCGTTTTTTGCCGAAGCGCCCACCAGCGGCAGTACCCAGGAACTGATGAGCGAGTTCGGCACTGTGCGCCTGTTGCTGCCGCAGGACGAAGACCGGCGCGCGTTGGTCGACCCTGCCGTGTACAGCGCCTTCGAGGTGGAGCAGTGGTGTGATTGGGCCGAGCAGTGGCAAGACAGTCACAAGGTGCACGACAAGCCACTACGCCGCCTTCACGCAAAGGTTTTCCAAGGGTTGGGCAAGCGGCCATGGCAATTCGTCGGGTCAGTGAACTTCAGCCACAAGGCCTTCAATGAAAACGTCGAGGCAGGGTTCCTGCTGCAGGGGCGGGTGCTGGCGCCGCTGCTGTCGCCTTCGACGACCAGCATCACGGGATTTGCTGAAGTCCCAGGTACGCAATCTGCCGAGACGCAGGACGGATTGGCAATGCCCGTTCTGTGTCTGGCATACGACTGGGAGAGTGGGGTGCTGGAGGTGACGGCGCAGGCGCCGATCAGCGGCGAGCTGACGCTACTGGACAGCTCGGATGGCAGCGTGGCCACGCTGCATTTCGAGCGGGCCACGCAGCTTGTGCAGCCGCTGCCCGCGCTGCGTGAGCACCTGCAGCGTTCCTCATTGCTCAACGTGTGCTGGCAGGCCGGCGGCGAATGCGTGGCGCGTTGGCTGATGGTCACGCAGCACAATATCTACTGCCGCCCCAGCCACTTGCCGGCCATGGACCTGCAAAGCCTGCTGCGTCTGTTCATCGAAATGCGCATGAGCCGGAAGATCAGCCAGTTTGGCGAATTGGCCCAGCGGTTGCTGAGCCGGCGTCACGCCAACGAGGCGGACGAACATCTGCCGCAACTGCCGGATGAGGGCGAAGACCGCAGCTTTTTCTCCGAGTTTTCACAGGTCAACGGGGCGTTCTGGCAACTGGAACGCACGCTGGAACGGGCCGAGGCCGAGGGGAATCACGCCAAACTGGCGTACTACCTCGCGGGCTGTCAGCCCGACTCCTTGCGGGCCATGCTCGACAGCGTGCAGGCCGCAGCGGGCGATGAAGAAACGCTGGTGGTGCGCTATTTGACCCTGGTCAGCATGCAAGGCTTGTTGAACCGCTATCCACAGCACCGTTGTGCAGACCTGGAGGCAGGCGTGGGGGCCGCCATCCGCGGGCTGGAACGCCAGGAATTGCTGGGCCGACTCGACGAAGGCGAGGGCAGGCGGTTTCTGCAGTGGTTCAGGGCGCAGTTTCAGCGTCGCCTGAGCACTTCGAAGTCACCGAACAAGGAGGTTGCCCATGCAGCGGATCAATAAGGCCACGGCCCAGGCCGTGATCGATTTTTCAGGCAAGAACCCCGAGCTCGCGGGGCTGGCCGAACAGCAGCTGGAGGGCACCGTCGCCCTGTACAACAAGCTGGCTGACCAGCAGGTAGCCTACCTTGCCGATGAAGTCGGGATGGGCAAGACCTACATCGGCCTGGGTGTGGCCGCCTTGATGCGGCATTTCAACCCGGGGTTGCGCGTGTTGTACCTGTTGCCGAAAAACAACGTTCGCGACAAATGGATCAAGGACTATCGGGCCTTCGTGCGCAGCAACTACCGGCTCCAGGACATGGCGGTCAAAGGCCTGGGCAGTGGTCCGGTCACGCCCTTCGCCGACTGTCGAAACCTGCCCGAGCTGGTTCAGACCGTCGCCAGTGGCAATGAGAGGGACCTGTTCCTGTGCACGTCGATCTTCAGCTTCGCCCTGGGCAATACGGCGGCCCAGTTGCTGGACAGCACCCGGCAGTTCGAAGAGTCGATGCCCCAGTATCGGCACCTGATGGCCCCATGGGCCCGGCAACTCGGTGCCATGAACGGCAACTGCAAACCGGCGGACCTCAAACGCAAGGTCAAGTCCGTGTGGATGCAGGCGCTGGGCAAGATGTTGCCGCGCTTCGACCTGGTGATAGTGGACGAGGCGCACAACTTGCGGGCCGGCCGTGAAAGCAGCGACCGCAACCGTTCGCTGGCGACCTTGCTGGGCGACAACCGACGCATCAAACGCCTGTTGCTGCTGTCGGCGACCCCCTTCGACCGCGACCTGGGCCAGTTGCGCAACCAGCTTGCCCTGTTCGGCTTCAAGGCGCAGGCCGACCTGCCAGCGGGCAACGATCCGGCCGCCCCCGACATGCACGCAGCGCTTGCACGCTTGCTGGTTCGTCGCTTGAACACGCTCACCCTTGGCGAGGTAGCGCACACCCGCAACATGTATCGGCGCGAGCAGCGCGGCACCGAGGCGCAGGTGACGTTGACGGTTGCGCAAAAACTGTTCGCCGCACTGCTGCAAAAGAAGGTCAGCGAGCATTTGCAGGAAAACTGCTCGAACCGTTTCGAACTGGGAATGTTGGCCTCGTTCGAGAGCTACTTGCCTGGTGAAAAGAACCAGCCCGTGACGTTCGACGGCGACGAGGTCGTGAGCGACAGCGAATCGTCGCGCGATGCGGCAGACCGCGGTGTCGTCGAGTACCTGGTGGAAGATTTCGAGAAGACCTTCAAGCGCAGGCCACCGCATCCGAAAATGGACAGTGTGTGCCGGCAGACCCACCGGCTGGCGTTTGTCGAAGGCAAGAAACAGTTGGTCTTCGTGCGCCGGGTACGCAGCGTCTCCGAGTTGAAGTTCAAGCTCGAAGAGGCCTACGACCAGTGGATCGGCCAGTACATCGACAGCGATGTTGCCGTTGCCAACGTTTTCAAGCGTTACCGCAAGCGCGCCATCCAACGCAGCCACTCACTCATCGAGCCTGAGGCCGTCGATGAATTCGAAGCATCGGCCAGCGGCGACAATTTCTTTACCTGGTTCTACCGAGGACAGAATCCGGAGCTGACCGGCGAGAAAAAGCTGGGGCAGTTACCGCACAACTTGCGCAGCAAACTCCTGCAAAGCCGATGGTTCGAGACCAATTGGGTGTTCTTGCCGGGCATGCCGACCGCGAAGTCGCTGACCCTCGATTGGGGCGTGATCGGCAAGAGCGAATCCACTGCCAACCCCGGCCAGCGTTATCGACTGGCTCAGTATGCGTACCTGCGTGCGGTCGCGGCACGCAAAGACAAGGCCGCGATTGTCGCCAGCCACGTGCTGAATGTGTTGTTCGACAAATTCGAGGCCAAGTGCGACCTGGCCGACCCTTCTATGCTGGCCAGCGAACTGCAACGCTCGACGCTGTGGGACATCCTGCGACGCCAGGCCGAGCTGTCGGAGCTGGCGCCGCTATGGACCGCCGATACATTCACTAAATTGGCCGAGGCAAACCACGCTGAGGCCGATCGGCTACTGCGCAGGCTCAGTACCCACCAGGAGCTTTTCGGCGTGCTTTGCCGTGTGGATCATCCGTTCATCGACCTGTACGCGCTCAGGCACACAGGCAAGGAAGGGGAGGCCGATGCCGAAGAGGCATTCATGGCGGCGTTGGCCGAACGATTGCGCGTTCAGCATTCGCAGCGCATCCCGTTCAGCAGCTACCAGATACTGCGCGACACTGCCCGGAACCTGGACTTGTTGATCAAGCTCAACTTCCCGGATGTGTACACCAAGCCAGTGAGCAGCCTGACCCAATACCTGTCCAGCCAGGTCCGCTCCACATCCCCCATTCGCGGCGCTACGGGCGAGAACAGCGGTAGCCGTACCGCAATCGCCACGTTGTTCCGCATGCCCGGTTATCCCAGGGTGCTGGTGTCCACCGATGTGTTCCAGGAAGGTGAAGACCTGCACACCTTCTGTGACAGCGTGGTCCATTACGGGATTTCCTCCAGCCCTATCGCGCTGGAGCAGAAGGTCGGTCGTGTCGACCGGGTCGGTTCGCTGGCGCATCGACACATGCAATCGGCCGGTGATGATTATGCCGAGCACTTCATTCAGGTCGGCTTTCCGCACATCCGGCAAAGCATGGAGTTCTACCAGGTGCGCACGGCCGCAGCCAACATGAATGCCTTCATTCAAACGCTGCATGCCGTGGGCCGACAAGGCCCGCGCTTCAAGCACGAGGTGCAGTTGCAGGACGAGGTGCTGGACCCTTCACCGGTGCAGCCGCAGATCCTCGATTTTCTGACCAGCCACTACGCCATCACTGGCGACGACCTTCAGGGCGAAGACTGCAGCCAGGCCATCAGCGACCGCGCCAAGGCCATGCAGCAGCGTCTGGAACATGTCAAAACCCAGTTGGGCACCTCGCTCAGAGACCTGACGGGGGATCCGCAGGTGTCGGTCAAGGAAGATGGCAAAGGCTGGCATTTGTCCACCACAGACCTCGACAGCCCCGTTGCTGCCGGGCCGGCAGTTTCCGTCCGCAGCGCAGTTGGCATGGCCGAATTGATGATCGCGGCGACGTTGCCCAGCGGGCTTGAAGATCCCGGTGACATCGACAGCCCGATCGGGCGTGTGCGTGTGCTCAAGGCCCTGCAAGCCGATCCGTTCAGGCGCCTGGCGCGGGTGCCGGGCACCGACAAGTCCAGGCAAATGGCGTTGCAGTATCAGGTTGAAGGTTATGCGGGCAGTGACGGTGTGCTGATCGGCGACGAAATTCTCGACGTCTATCAGCGTGCCTCAGGTTCGCAAGCGGTCGGCAAGTGCGACGAGCAGACGCGGTCGCGCGTTCACGCGATGGTGGACGGGCTGGCGTGCGACACGCCGCGGATGAGTGTGCGGCGCTTGTCGACCTGGAGGCTTGAGTTCCTGTTCAAGCTGGAGGGGCGCAAGCAAGTGGTTCGGTGGGCGTTCAAGGGCCAGTACGTGATGTTCAGTGCCAACGTGGTCGACCCCAAGCACACCCGAAGATTGGCCATGTTCAAACGGTTCAGCCAGTCACCGCTGGTGGAGCACACGCTCGGGCGCAACGCCCTGTTCGAACTGGTGGACTTCCATGTCGACCAGGATGAGGCACTGAGCGTGCGAGCCTGCCACCCGGTGCAGCACCTCAATGAAGAGGAACTGATGTACATCGCCCATCAAGTCGCGTCCCAGGCCGACCGGCTGGAACACGTATTGATGGGGCGGGAAGGGGAAATCGGCGGCGACGACTGATCAGTCTGCCGGGCATTTGTAGCGTTCGAGCGCCTCATGCAGCTTCCCGCACACATACGCCCGCAAATCAGCAGGGGCCAGCACTTCGATGTCTGCCGCGTTGCTGAGCAGAAACAGGCGTAGCCCCTGGCTGTCGTTCAACTGGCAGGTCAGTACCCAGCCGTGCTGGTCTTGCGTGATGAGCTGATCGGCAGACAGCGGGTTCTCGGTGAGCCGGTTGTGAAGGTTGGGGCTCAAGCGCAGTTTCAGTTCGACAGGCCCGTCGCCATGGAGCGTGATCAGGTCCCGCTGTGCTTGTGGCGACCCAGGGTCGTAACCTGCGGGCTCAGCGATGTTGGCCACCGTGGTGCGAACACTGACCACCCGGTGCAGCATCAGCGCACAGGTGGTGCCAGGCCCATTGCTGCTGTACTTGCCACGCGCGGCGCCGTCTTCAGGCGCTTTGCCTGGCGGCCACTCCTCGCTGGCGACGTAGGCCGACAGATAGATGTTCGAGTCCTGGTAAGAGAGCACCAAGGGCTTGAGCAGATAGGTGCAGGTGACCGCGCCGACGTCACGTGGCCTGTAGACCATCTCCAGGCACTGGTCGTCCCGCATGGCGTCCTGGATGGTCTGCAGATGTTCGGTGTTGTAGTCCCCCGGTTGCAGCACGGTAAAACGGGTGCCGGTCCTGATGCGCCCCTCGGCCACCAGGTTGCGTCTGGCTCCGGCAATGATCGAGTCGGCCGCGTAGTCCCGCAACGCGGCCAGCTCGCCCGTCGCTGCACGGAACCCGAAGCATTCTGCATGTTGGAACATGGCTGTGAGGGTCATCGATTCAGCCGGTGAAAGCACCAGGTCGAGGCTTGCACGGCGCAGGATCCAATAGCGGGCCCTGCCGTCTTTGTTATCGGTCACCACCTCCTTGATCACCTTCTGCTTGACCAGGGCTACAAGGTCGCGGCGGGTGGTCCGGCTGCAATACGCCGGATAGGACGCTTGCAGGGCGAGATGAATGGCCTGGGTGGTCATTTTGCCCCCTTCGCGATGGAGCGTTTCCCTGATGAGCTTGCGGCGTCTTTCGCGATTTGGCGCGTTGTATTCGGATCCAGCCAACAGTGCTTCCTCATGGGTGAACTACGGACAAAACAGTGTCGTTTCGCTAGATATCATTCTTCTCGCTGGCACGCAATCGTGCACTCAAGGCCAGCCCACAGGAGTATCGATGAAAGCCACTCAAGCCCACGCCACCCTCCCGCATGTCCCTGAGTTCATCGGCTGGCTCGCCACCGAACTGGACTCCAAGACCTTGTTCAAGCATGAGTACGTGGATCGGCGCACGGGTGCCAAATGGTCTTGCGACAGCCTCTACGGCGCCTATCAGGCCTACGCCTGGAATCATCCTGGCAACGCCCGGCTTTCGTTCAACCCCGGTGTGGACGCTGCCAGCAACTCCAACGCTCTGCAGGTGTTGCGCGACGATCTGCTGGCCGCCGGGAGCGACGATGAGCTGATGTTGCAAGGCGCGCTCGACGTCATGGCCTGGGGCGGTGTCACGGCGCGCAACGCCGAGTGGCTCAAGGCCAACAAGGTAGGCCTGGGGCGCCAGGTGCAGGAGGTGAAAGCGGCGTTGCTGAAAAAAGACCGCAATGCCCCGATCCTTCGCGACAAGACCCTGCGGTTCAACGCCGGGATGACCAAGATCTACTCGCTGATCTGCCCGGACTTCGTGATCTACGACAGCCGCGTGGCGGCGGGCCTGGGCTGGCTGGTGGTGCGCTACTGCCAGGCCAAGGGGCTTGTACAGGTTCCCGAGGGCTTGAACTTCCCTTGGGCAGGGGCCAAGGAGGGGGCGACCACGGCGGCCCCGAAGAACCGCAACCCCAGCGTCGGAACGCTTCGGTTCAAGCGGCTTCGCTCCGGTTCGCACCACGCGCGCTGGAACCTGAATGCCAATTGGGTACTGAGCCAGGTGGCCTGCCATGTGCTCAACGCTAAAAACCCCTTCCGCGTGGGGGCGACGCCTGCGCAGACCTTGCGTGCGATCGAGCAGGCGCTGTTCATGATCGGCTATGACCTGGGCACGGTCGCGGCGGCTTGAACAGGTAGGGTTTGATCAGCGGTTTGGCTGGGCCAGGCGCAGGCTGCCTCTGTTGCGGGGCAGCTTGCCTGCTTGAGCCCACGCTGCTGGCCGGGCCCTGGCTCCGCGACACCGTGCAGACAGCGATCTCGCGTGGGGCCTCAGAAACTCCCTTTGAGCGTCACCATGAAGTTGCGCGGCTCGCCATAGAAGTTGCCCCATGAAACGGCGCCCACGCTCTGGTAGTACTTCTTGTCGAACAGGTTGTTGCCGTTGAGCGCTACCGTCCAGTGCTCATCGATTCGATAGCCGATGCGCCCACTCCAGATGGCGTAGCCGGCTTGAACCGATTTCACCGCAGGCGTCACGTTCCCATCGCGGAACGAAACGTCGCTCTGTGCCGTTACCCCGGCCCCCACGCTCCAGCGATCCAGTTGCCCGGCCAGCTGGTAGTCACCCCAAGCCCGGAACAGGTGGCGCGGGAAGTAGCTGATCGAGAAGGCAGGTTCCTGTGGGTTGTCATCCATGCTGTCCAGGTACTTGGTCTGGGTGTAGGTGTACCCCGCCAGCACTTGCAAGCGGTCGATGACCTCGCCGCTGATCTCCGCTTCGAAGCCTTGTGCCCTGACCTTGCCCACATCGCTGTAGCAGAAGCCGTCCGAAGAACCGGGGCAGGAGGAATCGTAGTTGGCTTCGGCGCGGTGCTCCTCGACCGTGCGGAACAGGTTGAAGGCGGTGTTGACGCGCCCGTCCATCAGCTCACCCTTGATGCCGACCTCGTAGCTGGCGCCGGTCTTGGGTTGCAACGGGCTGCCGGACTCATCGGTGTAGGTGCTCTGGGGCTGGAAGATGTCCGCGTAGCTGGTATAGACGGACCAGTTGTCGTTCAGGTCATAGATGAGCGCCGCGAAGGGCGTGACCTCGCCGTTTTCCTGGCTCTTGTCGTGCTGCCAGTAGTCCCAGGCCTGGGTGTAGGAGTCGCGGGTATTGCGATACCAGCTGACGCGCGAACCGAGGACGAAGGTGAGCGGCTCGGCCAGTTTCAGCCTCAGCGTGGCGTAGGTGCCGTACTGCTTGGTGTCCGTTTCGGTGGGAATCGGGCCGCCGCGGTAGGCGTTGGGCGGGTAGAAGCTGTCGTCAGGCTCGGGAATGTGCGGGTTGGGGTTGAGTGGGTCCTGGCGGGTACCGAGCAAGCCGGTCATGTTGATCAGCGCCCAATGGTCACGGGTCTTGGCGCGGCTGGCGTTGGCCCCGACGATCACTTCGTGCTGCAGGCCGAACGCATCGAATTTGCCGTCCAGGTAGGCATCGAAGCCGTAGTCGGTCTGGTCGTAGTCGAACAGCCCGGAGTACACCGAGGAGGGCGCCGAGCTTGCGCCTGGCGTTACGCCTCCAGGGGTTTCCGACAAGGCATATTTGATGTCCTGGTCGTTATGGGTCCAGACGCCGGCCACCTTCATCGCCCAGTCGTCATTGAACTGATGGTTCAGGTCGGCGAATACCGTGGTGCGCTCGCTGTCCCAGCTGTTCCAGGACGCCCCCAGGCAGGTCGAGCGGCTTAGCTTCAAGTCCTTGCCATCGCTGTAGCGCGGCAGGCCGTGCCAGCAAGGACGGGCATCGAGGCGTTCGTAGGCGACACCGACGCCGACCGTGGTATCCGGCGTCACGTCGTAGTCCAGGGCACCGTACAGGATCTGGTCGTTGCGCTTGCCCAGGTCGTAGAAGTACTGGCGATCCTGCTGCGCCACCACGGCGCGACCGCGCAAGGTGCCGGACGCGTTGAGCGGGCCACCGGTGTCCACCTGGCCGCGGTAGTTGTCCCACGAGCCTGCCGAGAGTGTCAGGCTGGTGGTGGGTGTGCTCTGACCACGTTTGCGCACGAAATTGACCCCGCCCGCCGAGCTGCCCGAGCCTTTCATCATGCCCGCCGCACCCTTGAGCACTTCGACACGGTCGTAAAAGGCCATGTCGCCGGAAAAGCTGTTGGCCTGGACATACTCGCCCCCCACGTCCAGCGGCACGCCGTCGTACTGGTACTGCCCCTGCATCATGAAACCGCGGGAGTAGAAGTACTTGCCACCCATGGGCGACTCGTACACCGCGATGCCAGGGGTTTTCTCCATCGCCTGTTCGATGGTGTTGATGTTCTGGTCGTCCATGTACCTGCGGGTCAGGACGGTCACTGCCTGGGGCGTTTCGCGCAGGGTGTGCACGCCCTTGCCGATGGTCACGGCGCGGGCCGCGTAGGCGTTGGTGCCTTCTGAGGTGGGGTTGAGGTGGCCACTTGAGATGGTGGTGGCGTCCAGCTCCAGCGAGCCCTGCTGGTTGGTCAAGGGGCGCAGCGCAAAACTGCCATTGCTTTGCGCCACGGCTTGCAGGCCAGTGCCTTGCAACAGTACGGCAAACCCTTGGGCGACGCTGTAGCTGCCCTGCAACCCGCCAGACGGATGGCCTTCGGTCAAAGCCGCATCGAACGACAGCGCGCTGCCTGACGCCGAGGCGAACGCGCTGAGCGTTTCGGTGAGGCTGCCAGCCGGAATCTGGTACTGGCGCATGTCACTGATCTGGGCGGCGCAGACGGCGGCCGGCAAGCTGGCCAGGGTGGCGGCACACAGGCTCAGCCCAATGGCCGCGGTCAATGGCCTTAGCCGGTGCGTGTACGGGTACATCATGAACTTCCTCCCCAAAATGAAACCGATCGAACGGCATCTGTCTGAGGATTGGCCGAACAGCCGAGGCAAACAGTGCAACATCGCCGGGAATTTTTTCGGCGATGTCTCAGGCGAGCTTGGGCATGACGCTCACCCAGTAGTCGGTGCGACGCACGATACGCAGCTCGAAGCCGCTTTCCAGCGCGGCGAGGGCACGGTCGGTATCGTCCAGGGGAAAGGCACCGGAGACCCGCAGCCCGGCAATGGACGGGTCGCAGCGCAGCCAGCCGCGGCGGTAGCGGGACATTTCTTCGAGCAGATCGCCCAGCGGGCGCTTGATGGCGATCAGGTTGCCCGTTCGCCACGAGGCCACCGAGGCATCGCTGATCCAATGGTCGCCCGCCCGGGCACGGTCGAACCGCACCTGCTGGCCGGCGTCCAGGCGCAGCGTCTGGTGGCTGTCCGCAGGGCGGATTTGCACGGCTTTTTCCAGCACCGCCACTTCGCAGTAGCGCTCGTCGGTCTGCACGGTGAAGCGGGTGCCCAATGCCTGCACCTGGCCTTGGGCAGTCTCAACCAGGAACGGGCGGGCGAGGGCGTCGGCAGCCGTCTGCACCATTACCCGGCCGCTGAGCAGGCGCAGCAGACGCCGGTCGTTGTCGAAACGCACGTCCAGCGCCGAGCGGCTGTCGAGCAAGACCTGGCTGCCATCTGCCAACGAGACGCCACGCTGTTCGCCAACACCGGTGTGGTGAGTGGCGACCAGGTTCGTCCTCACGTCGCTTTCCCAGCCGGCCCATCCCACAGCGCCTACACCGGCGAGCACCAGCAGCTGGCGCAGTACCCGGCGGCGCGATTCCCTGGCCTGCTGCAGGGCCGGTGCCGCGACATTGCCTGGCACACATTCGACCAGCTGGCGCACGGCCTCGACCTGCTGCCAGGCTTGGCGGTGCAGCGGGTCGGCATCGTGCCAGTGCTGCCAGCGCTGCTGCACGGTGGGCAGGTCCTGCCCGCAAGTGAGCTGCGCATACCACTGCGCCGCGCTGCGCAGCGCCTCGCGTTCGGCGGGGTCCAAGGGTGGGCGCAAGGGTGTCACAACAACCCCAGGCGCATCAGGCAGCAATGCTCCATGGCCTTGGCCATGTGGTTGTTCACCGTGCGCAGGGAGATGCCCAGGCGCTCGGCGATCTTCGGATAGCTCAGGCCCTCGAACTGGGAGAGGATGAACGTCTGCCTGACCTTATCGCCCAGGCTGTCGAGCATGCGGTCGATTTCCATCAGGGTTTCCAGAACGATGGCTTGTGTTTCTTGCGAGGGGTAGACATCGACAGGGAGTGCGGCCAGCGCTTCGAGGTAGCTTTGCTCCAGTGCACGGCGGCGGAAGAGGTCGATCACCAGGCCTTTGGCTACCGTGCTGAGGTATTGCCGCGGCTGGCGGATCTCCAAGGCCTGGCGAGCCTTGATCACCCGCACGAAAGTGTCTTGAACCAGGTCTGCGGCATCGCTGCTGCAATCCAGGCGCTTGCGTAGCCAGCCGCGCAGCCAGGCGCTGTGGGTATTGTAGAGTTCGTGGGCGGCGAAACGCAGGGCACTGTCGTCGGCAGACATGGAAACTGATCGATAATGATAATGAGTCGCAGTTTGACCTTTTTCCGAGGGTTTTGGCAATCGCCCGCAGCCCTCTATTTCAAGGTGGAGGTTTGTCCTGGGCACGAAATAAAGTGCATAGCGAAATCTTCTAGGTGTGACTTTGAATTTCCTCACAACTCACTCTTGACTCTTTCGCAGGTAGTCATGGAATTGCGGCGGGGATTCTGAGATTTACTGACGTCCAATCTCGCCGGCGTCATGCCAGCACCTCTTCCATCGGATGGCTTGGTACAAAGCCGGTACACCTTCGCAGTGCCGGTGCACACCTTGAACCAAGGCCACCGGAGGCTGATATGAACTTCCAAGGCAAAGGCAGCCCATTGAGCGACGCAGGCATGGACGAAGTGTGCGACACGCTGGGCGTTTCCGAGTCGGAAATCTGGGCGGTGCTGACTGTCGAGACGCGTGGTTTCGGTTTTCTCGCCGACCGCCGCCCGCAGATCCTCTTCGAACGCCACGTCTTCCATCGCCTGACCAACGGCGCGCATGACAACGCAAATGCCGATATCAGCAAGTCCAAGGCCGGTGGCTACATCGGCGGTTCCGGCGAGTATGGGCGGCTGGAGAAGGCCATGCAGCTGGACAAGACCGCAGCGCTGCAAAGTGCATCGTGGGGGATTGGTCAGATCATGGGCTTCAACTTCAAGGTGGCAGGCTATGGCTCGACCGACAAGCTGGTCGCCGGCATGGTCAAGGACGAGAACGCGCAGTTGCAGGCCATGGCGAACTTCATCAAGGGTAACAACCTGGCCGGTGCGCTGCAGCGCAACAACTGGGTGTCCTTTGCTCGCGGCTACAACGGCGAAGGTTTCAAGCGCAATGAGTACGACACGCGCCTGGCTGCTGCCCACGCCAAGTTCAAGGTGAGTTTGCCCGACCTCAGCCTGCGCACCGCCCAGGCCGCGCTGCAATACCTTGGCATGGACCCGGGCCCGATCGACGGCATCCGCGGCCGCCGGACCTTTTCGGCGCTGATCCGTTTCCAGGAAGAGGAAGGACTTGGCGAAACCGGCCTGCTGGATCAGGACACCCTGGAGCGGTTGGTGGCCAAAGTGTTTGTGTAAGGGGAGTCACGTTTGCGAGGCCTTCATCATGCACAAGGTGCAAGTAGTGAGTTTGCAATTCGATTCCGCTCTGAATGACCTGGCCAAGGACAAGGCGCTTCGCGATGGGTTGTCCGTGGCCTTGCAGGTCGGCAGTACGTTGTGGGTTGCCAATGATGAAACGGTGAGCCTGGAGCGGCTGACGCAGCTTGCTGACGATGGCTCGCACGCTTGCCGTTATGGCCAGCATACGCAGTTTCAGCTTGGTGATTACCTGGCGCTGCCCGCTCCACACGACGGTGAGCCGGCCAAGGTGGAAGAGGCGGACATCGAAGGCCTGGCCTACGACGGCGATTACCTCTGGCTAGTGGGCTCGCATAGTCTCAAACGCAAGAAACCGAAGCTCAAGGAGGGATACGGCAAGGCCAGCAAACAGTTGGCCAAGGTCAGCCGGGACGGCAACCGCTATCTGCTGGCACGCATTCCGGTGGTGGAGGAGGCCGGTGGCTACCGGCTGGAGAAGACAACCAGCCGTAACGGCAAGCGACGCTATGCCGCCCGCTTGCAAGGGAACGCGCTAGGCGACGAGCTTACCGACGTGCTGCGCCATGATGAGCATCTGGGGCCCTTTCTTGCGATCCCAGGCAAGGACAATGGCTTCGACATCGAGGGCCTTGCCGTGGTGGCTGGGCGGATCTTCCTCGGCCTGCGCGGGCCGGTCTTGCGCGGCTGGGCGGTCGTGCTGGAACTGGCGCTCGACGACGATGCCAAGGCTTCGACCTTGCACCTGAAAGCCATCGGGCCCGGCGCGCAGCGCTACCGCAAGCATTTTCTCCAACTCGGCGGCCTGGGCATTCGCGACCTGTGCGTGCAGGGCTCCGATCTGCTGATTCTTGCCGGCCCTACCATGGATCTCGATGGACCTGTGACGGTTTTTCGATGGCTCGGTGGTTGCGCGCCCAACGAAGAGGTACTGGTCCCGTCCAGCGAGTTGCAACGAGTCCTGGAGGTACCTTATGGCGAGGGTGCCGACCATGCAGAGGGCATGACCCTGTTCGCGACAGGAGATGAACAGGAACACGCGCTGCTGGTGGTGTACGACGCTGCCGTCGAGCGCCGCAAGTTGAAGCGAAGCGCGGTGCTGGCGGACGTTTTCGAGCTACCTTGATCACGCGGGAGGGCCTGGTACAGATGCTTGCACGTTGCCGCCGCGGGCAGGGTACGGGTGCCCGCGGCGGCACGTCGTCACTTCACTGTCAGCGCAACATGCCCTCGGTTGTTGCCATAGCAATTCCATGCGTCATTGGCATAGGCATACAAGTATCCCGAGCGCTTCGGCGTATAGGACAGTCCCAGGCCAATTTCGAACACCTCCGGCTTGATCGGATACCCTTTGGCATCCACTCCATCGCCATTGGCGATCGCCCCGATCAGGCTGAACCATTGGAACCGTTCGTGGCGCTTGGTGAAGCTGAAATTGGCATCGTTGTTCTTGAACAGCTTGCTGTACCAGGACTCCACTTGCCCCAGTGCGCTGGCCACCAGGTGGGCGACCTCCGCCGGTTGGAAATTACCATCACTGGTGCCTTGTGGGCCGCATTTGATCGAGCTGTCGAGCCATTCTCCGGAGGCGCTGAAATGGTAGGTTCGGCCAGCTTCCAGCCACAGGCCCGTCTCGTTCCAGGGGACCCGGGCAGCGATGTCGATCACCAGAGGCAGTGAGGGTGCCAGCAGGCGAGATTGGCGATAGGGATGTTGAGTGATGGGCGGATCATCCTGGCGCTTGATCGCGGTTTGGTGAAAGTTGGCCTTCTGCGCCTTGAGGTTGGGGATGCTCCGCGGTTGTGTCGGCAGCAAACCGAACACGCCATCGCACGAGTCATGCATCATGTCGTGAAAGTCGGGGTGAATCTGCTTGATGGTCTGCGGGTTGAACGCCAGTCCACAGCGTGAAGCTTCCTCGATCATCCATTGCAACGCGCCATCGGCCAGGCCACTTTCACGATAGCCGCCGCCCACGTCACAGTGCACCCCGGGGAACCATAACTGCTGGACATCGCAGCCTTTGGGCACATCGGTCCACAGGGTGGGTTGAAAGGATGCACGACGCTCGTCCATCGCCAAGGCATGCCGCCCCGTTTTTACGGAACTGTGGAAGGCCGTGTCGTGGAAGGTGTAGCGATTGCGGTCATCGAGCAAGTTGAGCAGGGCCATGTCATCGGGTATGCCCAGCGCGCCGACGGTGTCCCAGACGCCGATGAAGCGAATCGGAATGCTGGCGCCCTTGGCGTTGTGAAACTTCCAGCCCAGCTTGTTCCAGTCATCGCGATCTTCCAGCTTGCGTCGGTAGCCGAACTTCATCAGGCGGTCGAGGTTGCTCCAGACGTCGGCGGGTGCCATTCCGGCAATCTTCAGCAGGCCACAACAATTGATCAATCCGCTCAGGCTTCGAACGGTATAGGCACCTCGGCTGAACCCGAACAGATAGATGTCCATGCCCGGCTCATAGTTGTAGCAAAGCTTCTGGTAGGCGCTCTTGATGTTGTCGTCCAGGCCCGATCCTGTGCCGCCACCCAGCGCCTTGTCCCACCATTTGCCGGAGGTACCGACGCCGGGGTGGTAATACTTTTCCTGATGAACACCTGCGCCGTCCTTGTCTGCCACGGCGTTATGCAGCCTGACCACGTTGGTGGGTGCCGGTACACCTTTGTCCAGCTGTTCAGGGGTGTTCCAGGTGCCGTCGCAGCAAATCACTATGTTGGACATAAGACCGCCCTCTATCAGGTGTACGTGGTGATGACTTACCCGTGAATCCCTATCCCCCTTAGAACTTCGCGTAGTTCAACGCATCGACCAGCGCCGAGCCGCCGATGCCGGTCAGTGACAGCAGCAGCGCCCGCACCAGCGGCTCGTCGGCATAACGGGAAAAGGCGCCGGTGTTGAGTGCCACGATGCGTTCGCGAATCAAGCGGAACTTGGCGGACAAGGTTTCGTTGCCCGCGATTTCTAGCAAGTACTGGTCGATGCGTCGAAGGCCGACAGTGCGGGCTTTCTCGGCAGCCCTGCGCAGCGAAAGCGCCGAAACGAGCAAGATCAGGCCCGTCAATGCGAAGGTGATGATCATCCCTGGCGGGGTGGGCCAGTTGTCGAAGTAGCTGCTGCGAGAAACGATCAGGATCAACAGCACCACGGTCGGCGCGTAGATCAGGCGGCTGACGGCGGCGGTGCGTTTGGCGATCAGGGTCAGGCCGAACCATTCGTCGATGCTGGGGTGAGCGGCCTTGGGCACCGGGTTGTAGATGTCGCCGAACAGCGCTTTCTGCTCGCGTTGCAACTCCCTTGGCCAGATCCAGTGCTCCTGGCTCAGTTGGCGGATGAAGCGGGTCAACAGGCGGTTGGCGTCGACTACCCAGAACACCAGCAGGTTGAACGCCAACACAGGCGGGAGCCAGTTCCAGCCTCGCAGCGGCGGGTTGCCGCGCACGGGGTCGCCATCCATGGGCCACAGCACGAACAGCAGGCTGGTGAGCACCAGGAAGATCCAGGAGCCGAGCATCGCGCGCAACAACCTGGCACCGAAACTGCCGCAGATACGGTGTTCGGTCCAGTACTTCAGAACTTCTCTGGAGCCAGGTTTGGGCTTTTCGGGCTCAGGCTCAGGCTGGGAGTTGGGTGAGAGCGGCAGGAAAACGTGATTGAGCCACTCGCCCAATGCCTTGGCCAGACTATTCAGTGATCGCATTTTTCCATGGTCAGTCAACTTCATCAGCTGCTGCCACAAGCCGACCCTTTCAACGACATGCAGGTGATATTCGCGCTCGATCTCCTGATGATTGAGCCGCAGATTGCGCGCACCCCAGGCCAGTGCGGCGATCGATATGATCACCGCGAGCAACCTCAGGGCCAGGGTTGGCCAGGCACTGATGCCTTCGAACAGGAACATCGGTTCGCCCAGACCTTGCTCGGTCAGGCTTTCGCGCTCTTGATAGCCGCGCAGCAATACCAGGATGAAGATCACCAGCGGCACGAGTACGTACCAGGCATTGGCATCGAAGAGGCCACTAGCCACGGTCGAGTTACCGGCGGCATTGCCTTTGTTCCGTGCGCGACGGTTCAGGCCGGTTGCGATCAGCCCCAGCAGGATCAGGCCGAAGGTTACCCACAGCATCTCGACCCGCCAGGCGTTTGTGGCGATCCATGCGGTCAGCGCTGCCACGCCATACAAGGCTGATGGCACCCATACGCCCAGCCCCGTGCTTTTGTCGCGGTTACTGCTGCTCCACCAGCTCAACACCAACCCGAGGACCACCAGTACCAGTGCCAGCGGTCCTGCCATGAAGAGCGACAGAATGCGATTCAACCGATGCTTCAAGGCTTCGGAAGGCTCTGGATAAATGGGCGGGGAGGGATCCTGCAGGCAGCGCAGGGCCATGATGTCCTGGGGCCGGATATAGGTGCCCTGACCCGAGCGATTGCTGATGGGTGCGCAATCGGTGGCGCGTCGCTTGGTGAGGCTGCTTTCCAGCGGTATGAAGCCGCTGATACCCACTTCGTAGATGCTCGGTGACAGAATGCCGGCCTTGGAGTAATCGAACTTCCAGCGCTTGGCGTCGAACGGCTCGGGGGCCAGCGCTGCCAGCACCGAGACGAATACCGCGCTTTGCAGGCTGTCGCGAAACGGCGGCATCTCCTGCTGCAAGGCGCGGGTCAGGGTCAGGCCGTATGGCGATGCCAGCACCAGGTTGCGCGTCACCTGGGCTTGCCCACGCTGCAACATGCGCGCATCCAGGTCGGTGGAGAAATACAGTTTGTTGGGCATGCGGCTCTTAAGGGCCTGCAGCACCAGCAGCTTGTCATAGGTATCCAGGCCCAGTACGCCGATTGCGCCGATGCCGCTGTTGCCCGCATCACGGAAGGCCTGGTCCTGCATCATGATGTGATCGGCCAGGCGGCGCAGGTAATCCAGTTGCGAGTTGCCGTCGGATTTTTCCAGTGGGCTGAGGTCGACCGTGCGGTTGTCTTTTTCGGTTTTCTGGTCAGTTTTGGCGATGGTGTCCTCCGGTAGACGGCCATCCAAACCGCGCAAGTAGCTGTAGCGCAGAACCCAAGGGTCGACCCTGGAGCTGTCGAGAGGCGGCATCGAGGGCCGCTCGCCTATTTTGCTGCGGAAACTTTCGATCAGTGCGCGGCTGTAGAAACTGTCCCATTCGGAAATCAGTGCGATGCGATTCGTGCTGCGCCGCTCGGGGAAGCATTGCCGTTCATCTTGCGGGGTGGTGCAGTGTGCGCCGGCTGCGGGGTCGACGTGGCGTAGCTTGAGTTCGTCGAGTAACAGGCGGGCCATCGTGGTGTCGTCGCTGACGGTGCGGATCAGCTGGATCCCCTTGAACGGGGAGACGGCCTTTTGGCCGCGTTTGTCGAAGTCACTCAGCAACAGTTTTCTGTCAGCCGTGGCCAAGGGCGAATAGATTTCGATGTTTGGCGGAATGACTGCTGGCGTGAAAGCTTCACCATTACCCGCGAGAGCGGGAGGAAGAGGGGGAGGAGGAGGGCGAGGTTTACCGTCAGTGCCGAGCCCGTAGCGTGCGAGGGCTTCTTGTCGGTACATGATGCGCAGCATGTGTGAATCGGCGGGCCCGATCACCTTGAGTGTGGCGTCTGGCATTTTCTTGCTCAACGCTTTCTTGAAATTGCTCAGCAGGCCCAGCGGATCCTCCCCGAGCACATCTTGCTTGAGCCAGAGCAGCCTGACCCGCGCTGGAGGCGGCTGATCTTCGTCGCTGAGCGGGGCGGGTACCAGTGGGTCGGCGACAAAGTCCTCGTAGGGTACTTCAACCTCCGCTGGTACTTTCTGCTCTTTGGCGAGATCCAACGAAGCTGTCATGGCCAGGCAGCGAACATGTTGCTCATCCTCGGGGACCAGCCGAGCGCCCTTCAGCCCTGCCAGAATGGCATAGCGCATCCGGCGGCGAAGCTCGACAGCTTCGGCATAGGCGCCGTCTTCCACCAACGCCACGATGAGCTGGGCGTCTTTCCCAGGATCAGCGCCAGTGCATGCCGCGATTGGGGGTTCGATACCCAGGTTCTTGATACGTTTACGGTAACGCTCAAGTGCATCGAAAGGGTCTTGCCACAGGCGTGCCTCGATCGGCATGTGCGGCTGGAATTGGCTACCTTCCGGGCGGGTTTCAAGGAAGGGCGCTCGGGTCAGGGCAAAGGTGGAAATCACCAGGCTGAGTATCAATGCGCTGCCGGGCAGCCAGACCGCATAGTTACTCGTTGAATTGTTGTTTGTGTCCATGGCGCATACCTGAATCAGGTCGCCCTTGGCACAGGAGCGGGACCGGATCCAGAAGCCACGAACAGCGGCTTGCACTACGTCGATTAGGTCGAACGTGCGGAGCGGCGAACATTGGTCTCTGTTGGCAGAGACTGGCAAGTTCAAGTTTAGGAAAACCCGGCAGGCTGGCAAGTTGCCAGATTAGTGCGTTGTCTGATTTCTGATGTTCGGTACTTAAAAGAGCACTGGGTGTATCGGCAAGTTTACACTCCGATTCATTTTGATCTTTCGAGACTGCACTCCCGAAGCGATACCCCATTCTTCGAATGCTGTGGTTTGTTCCTGTGGGAGCCGGCTTGCCGGCGATAGGGCCCGAACCGGCGCTGCAAGGCTGCCCCGTTTTTGCCTGTTCCGGCCTCATCGCCGGCAAGCCGGCTCCCACAGGGATCGCGTGCATTGCCCGCGAATGAGCGCTGCTCCTCACACCAGCAACCCCATGACCTTGGCTTGCGCAACAGCCTGTGTGCGACGCTCCACGCCCAACTTGCAGTTGATTTTCCGCGCATGGGTTTTCACTGTGTGCAGGGAAATGAACAGTCGCTCAGCCACTTCCTGATTCGACAAGCCTTGGGCGATCAAGCTCAGCACCGTCAGTTCGCGCGCGCTGAGTTGTGACTTTGAAGGGGGTACGCCAGCACAGTGCGGCACAGGGGCGTGCAGCGAGCGCTGTGGCCAGGCGGTCGCAGGCAGTAACGCCTGCAGCAGGCGTTGGCCTTCGCCTGCGCCAAACAGGTGGTCGCAAAGCTGCTCGAGCGCAATTGGCTCAACGACGAGGGTGCAGGAATGCAGGGCTTGCATGGCGGTTCTCGGCCTTGTTCTTGTTGTAGACAAACCGGCTTGCCAGCAGGTGCAGGGCACGGCTGGCAAGCGACACTACAACAGGCGAAAAACCAATGAAAATCAATAAAGGCAAGTTCTGATATTGGGTTGCCTGATATCGACGCGTGCCTGGCTAGAAGTTCACGCCGAAACTGGCCGCGAAGAAGTCGCGGTCGATGGCCGTGTTGTAATCACCGTCGAAGAAATCGGTGTAGGAGAGGCTGGCAGTGTAGGTATTGCGGTACTCGGCATCCAGGCCGAGGCTGAGGGCTTTGGCCCCTTCGGTGAACTGGCCGTTCGGGCCGTAGCCCTGCACGTCGTGGGACCAGGCCAGGTTCGGTTTGAGATTGATTCCGGCAAAGACGTCGTTGTAGTCCCAGATCGCGCGCAGGCGATAGCCCCACGAGGTGCTGGTGGTGTAACCCTCGTTTTCGCAGAAGCGGGTCAGGTTCTTGCCATTGGCACCCACCGTGCCCAGGTTGAGCTGGCGACAGGTATTGATCGTGCCCCCAGCGCTGGCCGGCAATGGCCCCTGACCGAATACCGGATCCCGCCCGTAGCGCGCCTGGGCGCTGCTTTCGAGCCCGCCCACATGCACCACGCCGACCTCGCCGACCAGGGTCAGGCGCTCGGCGCCCATCACCTGATCGAAGAAGTGAGTGAAGGTGGTCTGGAACTGGGTCAGTTCCTTGCGGCGATAGCCGTGCAGGTCCTGGCCCGGTGCGATGTCGAGCACCGAGGCGTTGGGCAGCACCGGCCCACCCAGTGGGCCGACTGCGGCGAACAGGATGTCCTGGGTATTCAGTTGCACGGGGGCATTGGGCCGGTAGCTGATCTCGCCCTGCCAGGCGGTGCCGGTGGGCAGGGTGGTGGAGAAGCTCAGGCCGTACAGATGAATATCTTCGGGGTACTCGATGAAGTAGCGGGAATTGGCAGCCACCGCTACGGGTTGCAGCGCGGCGGCCGGCGCGGTCAACAGCGCTTGGGCTGCGGTGTATACCTGCTGGTTGGCTGCCGTGGCGCTGAAGAACGGCTGTCGGCTGTGGTAATTCATGTAGTACGCGCCGAACTCGGTATTCAGCGCATCGGAGTTGAAGCGCAGTGCAAGACCGTATTGGCCGCTGTCACGGGCATCGCGGTCCGCTCCACGCGGTACGCGCACGCCTTCCTGGTTGATATCGGCGCCGAATACTCGCTGCAAGGCCGCCAGCCCGCCTGCGGGGATCGCCGAACGCGGCGAGAGGACGCGCAAGTTACCTGTGCAGCCGTCTGCCACCACGTCTGGTTGGGCGAAGAAGGTGCCGCAGTTGTCGACCACCGTCTGGTCCCATTCCAGCTGGTAGAAGGCCTCCGCCGACAGGCTGTCCGACAGGCTCTGGGACACATAGAACATGTTGACCGGAATCAGCCCTTCCTTGACTTCGGCCCCGGGTCGTCGGAACGCAGCGGCATCCACAGGGTTGATGGCATTGATGCCGTTCTGGATGAAAGTGCTCTCACCCCAGCTGACCACTTGCTTGCCAAGGCGCACCGAACCGGGTTGCTCGGCGACCTGGTAGTTGTGGTAGACGAAGGCGTCGAGCAGTTGCGCCCCGGAAGACTTCGCCGCCTCCTTGCGGCCACTGTTGTCGATGTCCTTGAAAGGACGGTGTTCATCCTGGAGTTCGAAGTCGTACCAGTACTTCCCGCGCAGGAATATACCGGTATCGGCGTACTTGAGTTCAAGGTCGTGAATGCCCTTGAAGATCTTCGAGAACGTCTCGCCCTTTTTGAAGTTGAGGTGCGAGTCGTCGGAAGTCTGCGCCAGGCCCTCGCCACCGTTGTTGCCACCAATCAGGTCGCGATCGGGGTTGGCGGTTGACCAGCTGGCGCCTACCGACAGGGAAGAATCGAACGTCCCTTCGATTTCCCCGATGTTGAAAGCTACCGCCTGGGACTGGGCAGAAAATGCCAGGGAGCCGGCCATTACCAGCAGGTGCGGTCGAATACAGGCATGCCTTGTTGTTGTTTTCATGCAGCTCTCCAGTCGAGGGGAAGGGGAGCCACAACTTAATGATCAGCAAAGGCCGGCGGTAAGCACCGCAAGTATGATTCTGCTCATACCAACGAATGATTCAGGTCACAGCGCCTGCAGCCGAGCGCAAATGCTGGCGATACCGTTACGCAACCACTGGTGCGCGGGATCGTGCTGGAAACGCTTGTGCCAGCTGAGGTGAATGGGGATTTCCAGGCCTTCGAGTGGGGTCTTGAAACACTTCAGCGGGTGCAACGCTGAAAATGTCATGGCCATGCGTGATGGCATGGTACATACCACGTTACTGCCGGCAACGATCCACGGCATGCTGAAGAAACTGTGCACATGCAGGTAGTACTCGCGGCTCACCCCGAGTGCTTCCAGGCGCCGTTCCACGGGGCGCAGGTCATCGGCGTCCGGCCAATCCAGCACCAGATGCCTGAGCGCCAGGTACTGTTCGAGGGTCAGCTGATTACCCACCCGTGGGTGGTCGTGCCGTACCATCGAGTACAGTTCTTCCTTGAGCAGCAACTGGCTGTTGAACGCCTCGCCCGGCATGGGCTCGGTCCACAGGCACAGGTCGATCTTGCCGAAGCGCATTTTTTCGTGCAGTTCACCCTGCATGTAGGTTTCGACATTGATCCGAACCTTGGCGCCGAGGGTATCCAGCCAATCCATGAGGGGCGCGAGCACGACCACTTCGCCGTAATCCGACAGCACCAGGTTGAACACGCGCTCGCTGCGGGTGCAGTCGAACTCAACGCCCTGGGTCAGGGTCGTGACGACCATGTCGAGAATCTTGCGGATGGGCTTGGCAAGTTCCTGTGCCCGGGGCGTGGCACGCATGCCGTGGCCCGTACGCACGAACAGATCGTCCTTGAACACATGGCGCAGGCGCGCCAGCGCATTGCTGATCGCCGGCTGGCTCATGCCGATCCTGTCCGCGGCCCTGGACAGGTTCTGCTCGGCCATGATGGCGTCGAACACGGTCAACAGATTCAGATCGACACTGCGCAGATTCATCACTTGCGTCCTTATTGAACTAACAGAAGAGGGGAGGCGATATAGGCAAGGCGTATATCTGGCTTATCGATTATTTATTTTTTTCCATTTCTTCGGCGTCGTACCGTTGCTCGCGGGTTTCCAAAGACAAGCACTGGAGTTTCAACTGTGAGCATTGAACTTTCTTCCCGGTACCGGATGATCATCGATGGTCAGCCTACCGACAGCGATCGTCACCTCGGGGTGATCAATCCGGCCAACGAGCAGGTCATCGCCCAGGTACCCGATGCCAGCCGCGAGCAACTCGACGCGGCAGTCGACGCTGCGCGTCGTGCATTCCCCGCCTGGTCGGCAACGCCTGTTGCCCAGCGCCAGGCCCTGGTCGCCGACATAGGGCAAAAACTGCTTGAGCAGCTCGAGGGCTTTGCCCAGCTGCTCACGCGTGAGCAAGGCAAGACCCTGGACTACGCCCGCTTCGAAGTGGGCGCGGCGGCCGCCTGGTTCAGCGAATTCGCCAAGATGGCGCCCGCGGAAACGATCATCGAGGACAGCCCCGAACATCTGGTCAAGGTCCGTCGCGTGCCGATTGGCGTGGTCGGGGCGATCGTGCCCTGGAACTTCCCCGTGCTGCTGGCGGTGTGGAAACTGGCCCCGGCACTGGTCGCGGGCAACACCGTGGTGCTGAAACCTTCGCCGTTCACGCCACTGACGGGCCTTAAGCTCGTCGAGTTGATCAATACGTTGCTGCCGCCCGGTGTGGTCAACGTGGTGAGCGGGGGAGACGACCTCGGCCCGTGGCTGACGGCTCACCCGCAGATCGACAAGGTGTCCTTCACCGGCTCCACCGCCACCGGCCGCCGCGTGATGGAAAGCGGCGCGCGCAACCTCAAACGCCTGACCCTTGAACTCGGCGGCAATGACGCGGCCATCGTCTTGTCGGACGTGGACATCGCCCAGACCGCAGAGAAGCTGTTCTGGGGCGCCTTCAGCAACAGCGGGCAGTTCTGCCTGGCGATCAAGCGCCTGTACATTCACCAGGACATCTATGAGCCGCTCAGCCAGGCCATCGTCGCGTACGCCCGCAACGTCAGCGTCGGCGACGGCAGCTTGCCAGGGACGGGGCTGGGGCCTGTGCAGAATGCCGTGCAGTTCGAGCGCCTGAAGGCGTTGCTGGCGGATATTCGCGAACAAGACCAGCGCGTGTTGCTGGGCGGCAACGTGGCGCAAGGGAAGGGGTATTTCTTCCCCGTCACGATCGTCGACAACCCGCCCGATGATTCGAGAATCGTCACCGAGGAGCCGTTCGGCCCGATCCTTCCTCTGCTGAAGTTCTGCGACATCGATGAGGTCATCGCGCGCGCCAACGACAGCGAATATGGCCTGGGCGGATCGGTCTGGAGCAAGGACGTGGAACTGGCCACTGCCATTGCCCAGCGCCTGCAGACCGGCAAAGTGTGGATCAACGAGATCCATGAATTGAACCCCTACACGCCACTCGGTGGTCACAAGCAGTCGGGCATCGGCGTCGAGAACGGCATCGATGGCCTGATGGAATACACAAACGCACAAACGCTCTCTATTCGTCGCAAGTAGGGACGTTCAGTCGGTCAGCACAGGGAAAAAAGGGCGGCTGGATAGCCGCCCTGCACAACTCAATGCAACACCGCGACTCAGCGCACGCCCGTCTGGCGCAACGCGGCCGGGGTGTAACTGCTGGTCGACGCCACGGCACCGAATTCGATGCTGCGCTTTTCCTCGTTTTTCAGCCCCAGTACTGAATAGCGGCCCGATTGCAGGTCATAGAGGGCTTCAGCGGTATAGCCGGGTGCTTGCTTGTGGTAGTACTGCTGGGCGTGCCCCTCACCGACCCGCCACAGTTGCCCACGCCCGTCGTAGTGATCGACCTCCGCCAGCTGCCAGGTGTCTTCGTCGAAGTACATATGGCGTGTCGAGTAGATATGGCGTTGACCGGGCTTGAGCTTGGCCACCACTTCCCAGACCCGATGCAGTTCATAGCGGGTCAGGTCCTGGTTGATATGGCCGGCCTTGATGATGTCCGCGTACTTCAGACTGGGGGAGTCCAGCTTGTAGCTGTTGTAGGGGATGTACATCTCCCTTTTACCAACCAGCTCCCAGGTGTAGCGGTCTGGCGCGCCGTTGAACATGTCGAAGTTGTCTGCGGTGGCCAGGCCGTCGGCGGCTGTGGCCGGGCCATCGTAGGCGACCTGTGGCGCTCGGCGCACGCGACGCTGGCCGGCGCTGTACAGCCAGGCACCGCGCGGCTCCTTCACCTGGTCGATGGTTTCGTGTACCAGCAAAACGTTGCCCGCAAGGCGCGCGGGCCCGGTTACCCGTTGCAGGAAGTAGAACAGGATGTTTTCAGCCTTGGCCTTGTCCAGGTCGGGCAGCTCACGCGGGTAGGAGATCTCGTCCTCGATCTGGATCATGTTGAATGACCCATCGGCCTGCGGCTGGACGCGGGTCGCCAGGCGGTGCAGGTTGCCGCCCCGATAGCGGGTCATGTGGTTCCAGAGCACTTCGATGCCATTCTTGGGCACCGGGAACGCATAGTATCGGGTATCGGAAAAACCGCTCAGGCCGTTGCCGCCATCCACTTCTTCGGTCTTGGTCGCGCTGGCCCTGATGACCGAATAGATGTCGGCTGGCAGCGCTGCGGTGCGATGGCTGGGGTAGACCGGGATCCGGTAACTGTCCGGGTAGCGCTTGAACATGGCCAGTTGGCCTGCAGAAAGCTTGTCCTTGTACTGCTCGGCATTGGCAGCAGTGATGACGAAAAGGGGTTTTTCGTTGGCAAAGGGGTCAGCCAGGAAACCTTTGCCGTCCACCGTGCCCGCTGTGGTTGGCAGGCCTCCGCTCCAGGCCGGGATGCTGCCGTCGGCGTTGGCGGCCTTGACGCTGCCCATCGGGGTCAGGGTGGTGCCCAGCTGTGCGGCCTCCTCGGGGGATACTTTGGCCATTACGGCGGTAGCCAGCAGCGAAAGCGTCAGGACGCTGGATTGCAGCAGTATTGTTCTTGTTTTCATGGACTCGCTCTCAGGGTTTGGACAGGCCGGACCTGCTTCGGTTTACCGTCAGCCGGCCGGGGTGGGGTTATTCGGTGGGTGCCTGCTCGAAGCACGGCAGTGAACGGTCGATGACGACCCAAGGCTGCGCCGAAGCGCACCACAGGTGCAGATTCGGTGGGGTGTTGGCCGGCTTGCTCAAGGTCCCGGCCTTGACGGCCAGCAGCCCCGGCATCGTGGTGATTTCCGAGTACAGCGCCGAGCCACAGTAGCTGCAGAAAAAGCGTCGGACCGGCAAGCCGCTACCGCCAGCCTTGCTGTACGAAGCAAGGCCGGTGCCCTGGATCAGGAAGCCTTCGGCCTGCACCAGCAGGTTGACCGAAAAGGCGCTGCCGCTCTGCTTCTGGCAGTCGCTGCAATGGCAGACGGCCGTGGACAGTGGCGCCAGGTGGCTGGAATAGTGAATGGCGCCGCACAGGCAGCTGCCTTCGAGGGTTCTCATGAGGGTGTTCTCGGTGGTGGAGGGTTAGTTCGAATGGGCACTGGCAGGCTGCCATTCGCGTGCCTGCAGCGCGGTGCCGGCAAAGCTGCGCCGGGCCAGCAGCAACAGCGGGCAGGCCAGGGCGCAGGCAATCAGCGTGACGATCAACAGCGAAAGGCCAACTGCAGCGGGGTCGACCAGCACGTAGTCAGTGAGGACACCCACCGCGACGGGACCGATGCCGACGCCGAGCAGATTGAGCACGCCGGTGAACAGGGCGATGAACTGGCCGCGCATCGGCGCAGGAGCGATTTCGACGATCAGCGCCGGGCCGACGCCGAACAGGCACACCCACAGCGCCGCACTCAGGGCCAGGAACGGCAGCGCCAGCGCGGCGCTGGGTGCCAACAATAGTGGGGTGGCGCTCAGCGGCAGCAACAGGCTGGCGAGGACCGCGACGCGCAGGTTGCCGTTGCTCACGCCGCGGCGACGCCAGTAATCGCCCAGCCAACTGGCGCCAAGTACGCCCAGCGGCGCACTGATGCACATGATCAGGCCCATGACGGTGCCGGCCTTGGCATAGCTCCAGCCGAACTCGCGGACCAGATAGCTGGGTACCCAGGCGCCGCCGCCATACACCGCAGCGTTGTAGCAGCCCATGCCGATCAGGATGGCGATGAAGGTACGCCGATGGGTGCGCAGGAACGTCACCACTTCGCCCAGCGGCACCGCCGGCGGGGCAGGCGTGTGGGTGATCTGCGCAGCACGGCCCAGTCGTCGGGGCTCGGGTATGCCAAGCGTCAACAACAGGATGAACAGGCCCGGCAGGCCGATCGACATCATCGTGGTCTGCCAGGGCGCAAGCGTGCCGAGCAAGGGCAGCGTCAGCGGATGGGCGCTGAAGTAGCCAAGCACAAGCCCCGTGGCGAGCAGGCCGCCGCCAACCCCGATGGGGCCACCGGCACCGAATACCCCGAGGGCACGGCCGCGCTTTTCCGGCACGAACAGGTCGCTGATCAGCGACACGGCACCCGGCAGCAGCACCGCTTCGCCAACGGCCACGCCGACGCGGGCCAGCAGCAGGTGCCAGAATTCGCTGGCCAGGCCGCTGGCAGCCGTGGCCAGGCACCACAGGCCGATGCCGGTGGCGATGATCGCGCGGCGATTGCCGCGGTCGATCAGGCGCGCGATGGGCAGGCCCGCCAACGAGTAGAAGGCCGCGAAGGTGAAGCCGTGAAGTACGCCCATCCAGGTGTCGTTGACGTGCAGTGATTGCTGGATCGGGCCGACCAGCAGGCTCAGGACCTGGCGGTCCATGATCGAGAACACGTAGGCAAGCAGCAGTACGGCGAGGGCGTAGCTGGCTCGCCCACGGCTGGGTTGCAGGCGCACCGCCAAGGGTGCGGCCGTGGGTTTGAGGGTGGTTGTGCTCGACATCGTCGGTCATCTCGTAGGCTGGGTCTGTCACCGGGGCCGCGCGGCGTGAAGTCGCCGCGCGGTGCTGCGTTAGCGCGCCGACAACGCGGCGTCCGGTTGCTGCCAGACAGGCGCAAGGCGACGGTAGGCGCCACTGTGGAACACCAGTGGCGCCTTCTCGAAGCGGTCGAACGCGAGCACTTCGCCAACCAGGATGATGTGATCACCGCCTTCGTACTGGTAGGTGGTCTTGCACTGGAAGCGCGCCGAGCAACCCGCCAGCAGCGGGATGTCGCGGGGGCCGCGCTGGAGTTCGAGGCCGGCGAACTTGTCTGCGCTGCTCTTGGCGAAACGGTTGGACAACGGCTCCTGGTCGGTGGCCAGGATATGCACGGCGAAGTCCGCGCCTTCGGTGAAAGCGTGGGCCGACGAGGAGCCCTTGCTGATGCTCCACAGCACCATCGGCGGGTCGATCGATACCGAGTTGAAGCTGTTGGCAGTCAGTCCGTAGTCCTGACCGTCCGCGCCGCGGGTGGTGACGATGGTCACACCGGTGGTGAAGGCGCCGAGCGCCTGGCGGAACTGCTTGGGGTCGAAAGGGTGGCGGGTCATCGATGGAACTCCAGTTACCGCCGGGCGTGCCGGCGGCTGATTGTTGTTGGGCAGGAGTGCGCGGGTTCAGCGATTGAGCAACGGCATGACCAGGCGGCCGAAGCGCTCTGCTTCCTCGTGGTGCGGATAGCCGGACAGGCAGAACCCGCTGCAACCGGCGTCGATGAACGCCTGCAACTGGTCGGCAACTTGCTGCGGATTGCCCACCACGGCGATGCCTGCACCGGGGCGCACTTCGGTGATGCCGGTCCACAGGTGCGGCGTCATCTTGCGACCGGCAGTGGTGGAGAGCTCTTTCATGCGCTGGTTGGCCACGGACTCGGCCATCATGGTCTTGACCTGGTCGGTCCAGGTCGGATCGGCGCCGTTGACCAAGGCATCTGCCGCGGCCCAGGCTTGCTCTTCGGTTTCCCGGCAGATGATCTGCAGGCGCATGGCGAACTCGATAGCCTCGCTGCGACCATACTTGGCCGCCCGCTCACGCATGTCCTTGATCTGCTCGGCGATCCGCTCCGGGTAGTCGCCCCAGAACAGGTGCACCGACGAGTGCCGCGCGGAGATCTCCGCTGCCTGCTCCGAACCGCCACCGAGGAAGAATGGCGGATGGGGCTGCTGGAAGGGGGCCGGTATGATTTTCGGGCTGCGCGCCTGGTGGTACTGGCCTTCGTATTCCACGCCGTCTTCGGTCCACAGCCGTTTCATCAGCTCGACTTCTTCTTCCAGCTGCTCGTAGCGCGCTTCCTTGGAAACGATCTGGCCCTCGGCGTAGGCATCCTTCTCGCTCAGGCCGGCGATCAGGTTGAGGTAGATGCGCCCTTTGGACATCTGGTCGAAGGTGGTGACCATCTTGGCCTGGGCGACGGGATGAAGGAATCCAGGCTTGACCGCTACCAGCGCCTTGAGTTTCTGGGTACGGGCAATGACGAAGGAGGCGGTCACCCAGGCATCCCAGCAGAAAGGGGTCACCGGGATCAGCACATAGTCGAACCCGGCCTGTTCGGCGGCGACTGCTACCCGTTCGAAATGCTCCAGGGACTGCGGGATGCTCTTGCTCGGATCGCTGAAGGCCGTGGTATCGCCAATGGTGGGAATGAACCAGCCAAACTGCAGGGTTTTTTTGTTGTTCATGCTTGGGCTCGTGTACGGGGGAACGATGGAGCCACTTAATCAAAGCCTGTACAGTGAGAGAAATGAATATGTGGAATTCTGACCATGAACAGCATGAATACCCGCACGCTAGACCTGAACCTGCTGGTGGTATTCGCGACCCTGTGGGACACACAGAATGTCACCCGTGCCGGTGAACGCCTGGCACTCAGTCAACCGGCGGTCAGTCATGCCCTGCGGCGCCTGCGCGAGCGCCTGGGCGACGAGCTGTTCGTCAACGGACGCCATGGCCTGGTGCCGACTGCACGCGCAGCCGAACTGATTGGCCCGGTGCGCGATGCGTTGGGTCGCCTGGACGAGGCGCTGCAGGGCGCCGCGGCTTTTTTGCCGGCAACGGCCCAGCGCAAGTTCCGCATCGCGTCCGGTGATTTCGTCGAATTCCTGATCTTGCCGCGACTGATCCAGCACATCGCCCTTGAGGCGCCCGGCGTGATGATCGAAGTGGTGCCGCTACCGCCGAGCAATACCCTGCCAGCGCTGCTGGAGAATGGCGAAATCGACCTGGTGATCGGCACGCCGCCCTCGCTGGGTGCCGGCCTGTGCGAGGAGTCGATCACCACGGTCCCGCTGCTCACGTTGATCTGGCAACGTGAAGGGGTACTACCGGGACGGTTTCCGCTCGGTCTCTATCTGGAACGGCCGCAGGTGATGATCGAAACCCACCAGCGCCACGGCAACATCATCGATGACGCTCTCCAGGCCCAAGGCCTGTCTCGTCGCGTGGGGGTACTGGTACAGAACTTCATGGCGATGCCGGTGATTGCTTCGCAGACGGGTTATATCTGCAATCTGCCAGGGCCGATTGCGCAGGTTTTCGCCGGGACGTTTGGTCTCAGCTGCCACGAGCCACCGGTTGATTTCCCGGCACCCGAGCTGATTGCCTACTGGCATGCCCGGTTCGATGCAGACCCGGGTCTGAAATGGTTGCGTGGGCGGATCAAGGCGTGCGTCGACAACCGGCTTGAATGAAGTAGGCCTGAAGACGAGGTAGCTGGACGATCCCAGGCAGCCAGTTAGGGCCCTATCGCCGGCAAGCCGGCTCCCACAGGTTTATCGCGGCTTTCAAAGCTGGTGTCTGCAGCGCGGAGGATGGCACCGGCTTCGCAGGTGTTCGCGGGACAAGCCCGCTCCCACAGGCGTTACGTCAACCAAGGCAGTAGGTCCATCGTAGCTTTCAAAGCCTGCGGTATGCCGGAGGGGGCAACTGTCTTGCGCCCTATCCAGAAGCCTGCACGGTCACTGTGGGAGCCGGCTTGCCGGCAATGAGGCCGGGTCAGGCCGCTCGGGAAATGGGATCTTGCCGCCGTTCTGATCGGCTCAGGCGCCGAGCACGGCGGTGCTCGCCTGTATCAGCCATGCCTCGATCCCGGCCTCGTCCACCGGCCCAGGGCGCCGGCGCAGGCCGTGCGCCGTCTCGACCAGGGCGAAGATCGCCTCGCTGGCGCATGCCCTGCCGGTGCACGGCAAGGGCGCCCCGCGTCGGCCCTGGTCGATGAACGTCAGCAGCGGCGCACGCAGGCGTCCCTGCGCCTTGTCCAGCCAGTGCCACTGGTCGCTCGTCAGGTGCCGGGCTTCATGGCGCAGCAGCAGATCCTCGTGCGGGTGCGAGCGCTGACGGGCCAGCAGGAACCGCAGGTAACCCGGCACGTCACGACTGAACGACCCGTTGTGCCACGCCGCCAGGCGTTGGGCCAGCACCTCGAGCAGCACATCCAGCAACAGGTCCTGCTTGCTCGCCACATGGTGATAGAGGCTGCCCGACTGCAACCCGCAACGCGCCGCCAGCTGGCGCATGCTCATGCCGGCAAAGCCACATTCGGCCATCAGCTCGGCGGCGTGCAGCAGCAGATCGGGCGTGCGCGAAGCGTTCTCGGCCATGGGGATCCCTCTGGTGTCGTTGTTGTGTGCCATCACCCTAGGCGCGTGTCTCACTAGCGGATAGGCCGGGATTGACTGGCTCACTGTATTCACCATTACCGTGCTGGACACCCCCCAAATGGATATTGCCCCCGGCTCAATGGCCTGCACTTGTGGGAGCGGGCTTGTCCCGCGAAAGGGCCGGCCCAGGCAACAGAGGTGTATGGCCAGGGCTTCGCCCTGGTTCGCGGGACAAGCCCGCTCCCACAAGTCGATACCCACAAGTGCCTGCCAAGACTCGGTTCAGGCAGCCTAGCGCTTCGCCATTGCCGCTAGCGCAGCCTTCGCTTCATCACTGTTCAGCCGCTCGATGAACAGCAGCCCTTCCTTGGCCACCGTCGCCGCCAGTTCTTCCCGATGCGCATCCTTGAGCAAGCGCTTGCTGATGCGCAGCGCATCGGCCGGCAACTGCTGCAACCGCCGCGCAAGCTTCACGGCGGCGGCCTGGCACTGTGCGCCATCCTCTAACAGCTCGGTCGCCAGGCCCCATTGCACGGCCCGCTCGCCGTCGATCAGCTGGCTGCACAGCAACAACTGCGCAGCCCGGGCATGCCCCAGCAGCCGTGGCAGCAACAGGCTCGCGCCAAACTCCGGGCACACGCCCAACGGCACGAACGGCGTGCGCAACTTGGCGTCGCGGGTCACCAGTACCTGGTCGCAATGCAGCAGCACGGTGGTGCCGATGCCGATCGCAGGCCCCGCAACCGCAGCGATCAGCGGCTTGTCCAGCGCCAGCACCGCCCACATCATGCGAAACACCGGGCTTTGCAGGTCGGTCGGGGGCTGGTCGAGGAAGTCCGGCAAGTCGTTGCCGGCGGTAAAGCACTCGGCGCTGCCGGTCAGCACGATCACCTCGACCTGCGGGTCGCTGTTGGCCGACTCGAACAACTCCGCCAGCCGCGTGTACATGGCGTTGGTCAGGGCATTGAGCTTGTCCGGGCGGTTCAGGCGCAGGGTCAGCAGGCCTTCGTCGAGTTCGTGCTGGATCAGGTCGGTCATCAGGAGCCTCTGTTGTTTTTGTGAGGGGTGCTGAAGCAGGTGTCGCCGGAGTATCGCGTTTCAGGCGACTTGCTGTACAGTCGTTCAACTGGACTATCCCCGCTTGAGGACGACCGATGACCCAGGAAGCCCGCTTCAGCCGCATGCTGCCCGAACTGCGCAAGGCCAATCTGGTCGAGGCCACGCTGGCCTGCCTGAAGCGTCATGGCTTCCAGGGCGCCTCGATCCGCAAGATTTCTGCCGAAGCCGGTGTCTCGGTGGGGCTGATCAGCCACCACTATTCCGGCAAGGACGAGCTGGTCGCCGAGGCTTACATGGCCGTCACCGGCCGGGTCATGCAACTGCTGCGCGAGGCCATGGACCAGGTCGCGCCCAACGCGCGCGAACGCCTGTCGGCCTTCTTCCGTGGCTCGTTCAGCGCCGAGCTGCTCGACCCGCAGCTGCTCGACGCCTGGCTGGCGTTCTGGGGCGCGGTGAAAACCGCCGAGGCGATCAACCAGGTGCACGACCATTCCTACGGTGAATACCGCCGCGAACTGCGCAGCCTGCTCAGCGAACTGGCGCGGGAGGAGGGCTGGGAAGACTTCGACGCGGACCTTGCCGCCATCAGCCTCAGTGCCCTGCTCGACGGGCTGTGGCTGGAGTCGGGCCTGAACCCGGGCACCTTCACCCCGTCCCAGGGCGTGCAGATCTGCGAAGCCTGGGTCGACGGCCTGCAGGCCGGCGGTCGGCAACGTTTCACCCTGACCCGCGAGGGCTGTTGATCGGCCGTTCAGCAATCGCTAGTCTTGGCGCACTCTAATAAGAAACACGCCTACGGGCGCTTCAGGACCCTACGCAATGACCTCTCGCGTACTGATCGTCGACGACGATCCGCTGATTCGTGACTTGCTCCAGGCCTACCTGTCCCAGGAAGGCTATACCGTCCACTGCGCCGCGACCGCGGAACAAGCCGAAACGCTGTTGGCCGAACAGCCGGTGGAGCTGGTGATGCTGGACATCCGCCTGCCCGGCAAGGACGGCCTGACCTTGACCCGCGAGCTGCGGGTGCGCTCGGAAGTGGGGATCATCCTGATCACCGGGCGCAACGACGAGATCGACCGCATCGTCGGCCTGGAATGCGGCGCCGACGACTACGTGAGCAAACCGCTCAACCCCCGTGAACTGGTGTCCCGCGCGAAGAACCTGATCCGTCGCGTGCGCCACGCCCAGGGCGCCCGGCCGGCCGGGCCTGCCAACGTCACCCTCAAGCAGTTCGGCGACTGGTCGCTGGACTGCGACCGCCGCCGCCTGATCGATCCGCAAGGGGCTGAAACCTTGCTGACCCACGGCGAATTCCAGCTGCTCAGCGTGTTCCTGCGCAACAGCGGCCATACCCTGAGCCGCGACCAGTTGATGGACCAGATCCGCAACCGCGAGTGGGTGCCCAACGACCGCTCCATCGACGTACTGGTCGGCCGCCTGCGGCGCAAACTGCACGACGACCCGGCCGAGCCTGAGCTGATCATCACCATCCACGGCGCCGGTTACCTGTTCACCGCCAGCGTGGCCGCGTGAGGCACTACCTGGTCGGCGTGCTGGCGCTGCTGGCCAGCGCGGCGCTGCAGGCCGCAGAAACCCTCCGCTATTGCGATTATCCGGTGTACCCCCCTGTGTCCTGGAGCGATGGCAAGCAGCCGCGCGGGCTGGCGCCGACGGTGGTCCGCGAGCTGTTCGGGCGGCTGGGCTACCAGGTCGAGATGGTGGTGCTGGGCAACTGGCAGCGCTGCCTGCTCGACGCCGCCGAAGGGCGGGTGGATGTGGTGCTGGCCTACACCTCGGAGCAGCGTGCCCAGTCCATGCGCTTTTCCCAGGTGCCGGTGCTGCGCGAGGAAGTGGCGGTGTTCGCCAACCGCCAGCGTCCGCTCAAGTTCGACAAGCTCGAAGACCTGGCCCAGTACCGCGGCGGCCTGCTGTTCGGCGAAAGCTACGGCCCCGAGTTCGACCGCTTCGTGGCGAAGCACCAGAACATCGAATGGGTCTCGGACAGCGGGCAGAACTTCGGCAAGCTGATCCGCGGGCGCATCGACTTCGTGATCCAGGAGCGGCGCACCGGCCAGCTGTTCGTCGAGTCCCTGCCCGGTGCCCGGGACATCGTCGCGCTGCCGGCGGCACTGAGCGTCGACTACCTGCGCGTGGCCGTGTCGCGCCGCTCGCCGCTGAGCGAGCGGATGAACGAGATCGACGCGCAGCTGCAGAAGATGGCCGACGCCGGCGAGCTGGAACGCTGGCTGCATGAAAGCGAGGTCACCTACCGCGACATGGTCAGTCAGCCATGACCCGCCTGCAACCGGGGGGCCTGCTGCGTCGGCTGCTGCTGTTCATCCTGCTGTTCAGCCTGTGCTTCACGGTGCTGGCCAGCAGTGTGCAGCTGTACTTCGAGTACCGCCGCGAGATGCGCGAGATCGATGCGCGCATGGCGTTGATCCGGGCGGGTTACCTGGCCAGCCTGGAGCGCAGCCTCTGGGACCTGAACCAGGAGCAGCTGAACGTGCAATTGCGCGGGCTGGTGGACTTTTCCGATGTGGCGCTGGTGCGGTTGAACAGCGCTGACTTCACCTTGCAGCAAGGGGATCCGTCGCCTCAGGGCCCACTGCGGGTCGAGCGTTTTCCCCTGGACTACCAGCCGCCATCCGGGCCTTTGCGCCACCTGGGCGAACTTGAGGTGAGCATCGACCTCGGCGCGGTGCACCGGCGGCTGTTCGCTACGGGGCTGACCAGCCTGTTGTGGATGAGTGTGTTCCTCTGCGGCTTGGCGCTGGCACTGTCCGGGCTGTTCTACCGCCTGGTCACCCGTCACCTGCAGGTCATGGCGGATTTTGCCCGGCGCATCGGTGCCGGGCAGTGGCACGAGCCGCTGCGCCTGAAAAAGCGCCGCTCGCCGCACAGCGACGAGATCGACAGCGTGGCGCTGGCGCTGGATGACATGCGCCGGGCGATCCTCAGCGATATCGAACGCCGCGAAAGCGACCGCCTGGCCTTGCAGGACAAGCGCGACGAGCTGCAGAAGCAGGTCGAACGGCGTACCGCGAGCCTGATGCGCGCCAAGGACGATGCCGAGGCGGCCAACCTTGCCAAGTCGCGCTTCCTCGCCACCATGAGCCATGAACTGCGCACGCCACTCAACGGCATCCTCGGCATGGCCGAACTGCTGCGTGGCGCGGGGCTCGCGGCAGACGATCGCAAGCGACTGGAGGCCTTGTACAAGGCTGGCGAGGGGCTGCTCGGCATCCTCAACGAAGTGCTGTACTTCGCCCGCCTCGAAGAGGGCGAAAGCCACCCCGAGGCCGTCGATTTTTCCCTGCGCCAGCTGTGCGACGAGGTGCTGACCCTCCTCGAACCCCGCGCGCTGGCCAATGACAGCGTGGTGCTCTGTCGCATCGACCCGCAGTTGGCCACGTACCAGCACGGCGCCGAGCAGTACCTGCGCCAGGTGCTGAGCAACCTGCTGGCCAATGCCATCAAGTTCACCGAGGGCGGCGAGATCCTGGTCGAAGTGCAGGTGCTGCAGTCACCGCCTGGGCGCCAGCACCTGCGGCTGAGTGTCACCGACGACGGCATCGGCATCTGCGAGGCGATGCAGCCGAAGATCTTCGGCCGTTTCGTCCAGGCCAGCGAGTCGGTCGCGCGGCGCTATGGCGGCACCGGCCTGGGGCTGGCGATCAGCAAGCACCTGGTGGAGCAGATGGGCGGGCAGATCGGCGTGCGCAGCCGCGAGGGGGAGGGCAGTTGCTTCTGGTTCGAGCTGGCGCTGGCGACGGCGAAGGCTCCCCAGGCACTCGCGCCGGCGGTTTCCAGCGCGGCGCCGCTGGAAATTCTGGTGGTGGAAGACGTGGCCTTGAATCGTGAAGTGGTGCGCGGGCTGCTGGAGCGTGACGGGCACCAGGTGTGGCTGGCCGAAGATGCCGAGCAGGGGCTTGAGTTGTGCGCGCAGCGGCGCTTCGACCTGCTGCTGCTGGATGTGCACCTGCCGGGCATCAGTGGTGTGGAGCTGTGCCGGCAGGTCCGCGCCGGCCACACGCTTAACCGCGAGACGCGCATCCTGGCGCTGACGGCCAGCGTTCAGCCGGCGCTGGTGCGTGCCTACCTGGCTGCCGGCATGCAGGGGGTGCTGGGCAAGCCGCTGAAACTTGCCAGCCTGCGCCAGGCCCTGGCCGGGCAGCGCCAGGAGGAACAATCGGCAACGCCCACCTGGCTTGACCACGAGCTGCTCGACACGCACCGCACGCTGCTGGGCGAGCAGAAGCTGCAGGGCCTGCTGGCCGCGTTGCTGGACGCCCTGGCGCAACACCGCCAGCCCTTGCTTGAAGCGGTCGAGGCGGGTGACTGTACCGAGGTGACCCACCTGGCCCATCGCCTGGCCGGCAGCAGCGATTCCATGGGTTTGTGTGGGCTGGCAGCGACCTTGCGGCGGCTTGAGGAACGCGGGCTGGAGCGTGATAAACCGGGTGTGCGGGCCATGGCCGGGTTGCTGCGCGAGCACCTGCAGCGCGCCGAAGATAGTCTGGCTGAACTGCTGGCGGCTTGAGCGACAAAAAACTTACGACTTTTTACATCTTTGATCTTTACGATCAACCGGGGCTTACATCGCTTTCCAATAATCGGGTCAACCGCTGCACACGCGGTCTTCGACGCTTATTGGAGATAATAATAATGAAAGGCCGTAAAGCTGAAGGTATCCACCTCACACGGGCATTGAAGAGTCGGCACATCTTCATGCTCTCGCTCGGTGGCGTGATCGGCACCGGGCTGTTCATGGGTTCGGGCGTGACCATCAACCAGGGCGGGCCGGTCGGCGCGATCCTGGCGTACCTGGTGGCCGGCTTCCTGATGTACCTGGTGATGGTCTGCCTGGGTGAGCTGTCGGTGCAGATGCCGGTGTCCGGTTCGTTCCAGGCCCACGCGACGAAATTCATCGGCCCGGCCACGGGCTTCATGATCGGCTGGGTGTACTGGATGAGCTGGGCGACCACCGTGGGCCTTGAGTTCACCGCCGCCGGCATGCTGATGGAACGCTGGTTCCCCGGGGTGCCGATCTGGTACTGGTCGGCGCTGTTCGTCGCGGTGCTGTTCGGCATCAACGCGCTGGCCACCCGTGCCTTCGGTGAAGCGGAATACTGGTTCGCCGGCATCAAGGTGGCGGCGATTCTCGGCTTCATCATCGTCGGCGTGCTGGTGATCTTCGGCGCCATCCCGCTGACCAGCGGGGCGCCGGCACCGATGATGAGCAACCTGATCGGCGATTCGCTGTTCCCCAATGGCTTGTCGGCGGTGTTCGCCGTGATGATGACCGTGGTCTATGCCTTCCAGGGCTGCGAGATCATGGGCGTGGCGGCGGGCGAGACCGACCAGCCGGAGAAGAGCATCCCGCGCGCCGTGCGCAACGTGGTGTTCCGTGTGCTGATCTTCTATGTGCTGGCGATCGTGGTGCTCTCGGCGATCGTGCCGTGGCAGCAGGCCGGGCTGATGGAAAGCCCGTTCGTGCAGGTGTTCGACATGGTCGGCATTCCCTTTGCGGCGGACCTGATGAACTTCGTGATCCTCACCGCGATTCTCTCGGTGGGCAACTCCGGCCTCTATGCGTCTACCCGCATCCTCTGGGCGATGTCCAAGACCGGCATGGCGCCCAGGAGCCTGTCGCCGCTGAGCAGCCGCGGCGTGCCGCTGCGCGCCCTGTTCATCACCCTGTGCTTTGCGCTGGTCTCGCTGATGACCAGCTTCGTCGCCGCAGACACCCTGTTCATGGTGCTGATGGCGGTGAGCGGGATGTCGGGCACGGTGACCTGGATCGTGATTGCGCTGGCGCAGTACCGGTTCCGTCAGCAGTTCCTGCGTGATGGCGGGCAGTTGAGCGAGCTCAAGTACCGGGCGCCGCTGTACCCGCTGGTGCCATTGCTGTGCATCACCCTGTGCAGTTCGCTGTTCGTGTTCCTGGCCATGGATGAGACGCAGCGGCCTTCGCTGTACTGGGGCTTCGGGTTCATTGCGCTGTGCTATGCGGCGTACTTCGTGGTGCAGCGCAAGCGCCAGGGGGTTGGGTTGGAAGTGCCGGTGGCATGAGAAGGGTCTGGTTGGTGTTCGCCGGAGTCTTTGCGGCGCCTATGAGATCGAGCGCCGCCCGCGCGGCGCATCGCGGATAAATCCGCTCCTACATTTGTTGCAACGTGCCATGGCCTGACAGGCCATGGTTGTCAGCCTGGTTGGCACGACGCGATTTTTCGGCTGGCGCTGCAACCGCTTCGCAAGTCTTCAGTCATGCGCCAAGGCGAACAACCATGGCCTGACTGGAACGGCGCGTTGCAACAAATGTAGGAGCGGATTTATCCGCGATGCGCCGCGCGGGCGGCGCTCGATCTTACAGGCGCTGAAAACCTGTCGGCATGCACCTGTAGGCCAAACACGATTCGGATCCGTTCCTGATATTTCACTACTTGTTCGAAGTTGTAACACCGCTTCCCCGCCGATTGCCTCCTTACTGAACACTCGTTTAGCATGAGCCTCAGGTCTTACCCCCATCACAATAATTCGAGGCCCGTCATGACCGCTCCGTCGTCCCTACTCACGCAGGTTGAAGCCGGCGTCGCCTGGATCACCCTGAACCGCCCCGAGCAGCGCAACGCGCTGGACATTCCAACGCTGAAGCAACTGCACGCCACCCTCGAGGCGTACAACACCGACCCGGCCGTGCGCGTGGTGGTGCTGACCGGCACTGGCCGCAGCTTCTGCGCCGGCGCGGACCTTGCCGAATGGGCCGAGGCCGAAGCCCGTGGCGCCCTGGAAACCTACGGCTGGACCGAAACCGCCCACGCCCTGATGCAGTGCCTGCACAGCCTGGACAAACCCACCATCGCCGCCATCAACGGCACCGCCGTCGGCGCCGGCATGGACCTGTCGCTGTGCTGCGACCTGCGCCTGGCCGCCCAGTCGGCGCGCTTCAAGGCCGGCTACACGAGCATGGCCTACTCGCCGGACGCCGGCGCCAGCTGGCACCTGCCACGGCTGATCGGCAGCGAGCAGGCCAAGCGCCTGCTGTTCCTCGACGAACTCTGGGGCGCCGAGCGCGCCCTGGCGGCCGGCCTGGTCGGTGAAGTGGTCGCCGACGACCAGCTGCCAACTGCCACTGCCGAACTGGCTGCGCGCCTGGCCCAGGGCCCGACCTTCGCCTTCGCCCAGGCCAAGCGCCTGATCCGCGACGGCGCCTCGCGCACGCTTGCCGAGCAGCTCAGCGCAGAACTCGCTGCCGGCCTGCTCTGCGGGCGCAGCGAAGACGGCGCCGAAGCCCTGCGCGCGGCCACGGAAAAACGCGCGCCACGCTTCACCGGCAAGTAAGCAATCACTCATTCCCCGGTTACCCAGGAACAGGCCATGAATTTCCAACTGACCCAAGAACAAGAAATGTTGGTGGATGCCGTACGCAGCTTCGTCGCCAAGGAGCTGCTGCCCCATGAAGAGGCCGTGGACCGCGCCGACGAAGTCTCCCCGGAGCTTGCCGCGCAGATCCGTGGCAAGGCCATCGCCGCCGGCTTCTACGCGTTCAACATGCCCGAGGAAGTGGGGGGCGGTGGCCTCGACTACCTGTCCCAGGCCCTGATCGAACGCGAGTTGTCGAAAGTCTCCTGGGCCCTGCACGTGTTCGTCGCACGGCCTTCGAAGATCCTCATGGCCTGCACCGGCCAGCAGGTCGAGGACTACCTGCTGCCGTGCATCCGTGGCGAGAAGACCGACTGCTTCGCCCTGACCGAACCGGGCGCCGGCTCCGACGCCAACTCGATCAAGACCCGCGCCGTGCGCGAAGGCGACGACTTCGTCATCAACGGCAGCAAGCACTTCATCAGCCATGCCGGGCACGCCGACTTCGCCATCGTCTTCGCCGTCACCGACACCTATGAGCACAACGGCAAGAAGCGCAACGCCGTGACCGCGTTCCTGGTCGACCGTGGCACCCAGGGCATGACCATCCGCCGTGGCCCGAAATGCGTGAGCAACCGTGGCTACCACACCTACGAGCTGTTCTTCGACGACTGCAAGGTGCCGGCCGCCAAGGTGCTCGGCGAAGTCGGCAAAGGTTGGGACGTGGCCAACGCCTGGCTGACCGCAGGCCGGGTGATGGTCGCTGCCAACTGCGTCGGCCAGGCCCAGCGCGCGCTGGATGTGTCGCTGCAATGGGCGGCCGACCGCAAGCAGTTCGGCCAGCCGATCGGCACCTACCAGGGCGTGTCGTTCAAGCTCGCCGACATGGCCACGCAGATCCGCGCCGCCGAACTGCTGACCCTGCACACCGCCTGGAAGATGGACCAGGGCAGCATGACCGACGGCGAAGCCGGCATGGCCAAGCTGTTCGCCAGCGAAGTGCTCGGCAAGGTCGCCGACGAGGCGGTGCAGATCTACGGTGGCATGGGCCTGATGGACGAGGGACCGGTCGAGCGCATCTGGCGCAACGCGCGGATCGAGCGGATCTGGGAAGGCACCTCGGAGATCCAGCGGCACATCATTTCCCGCGAACTGCTGCGCCCACTGCTGCGCTGACCGGACCGGAGAATCGCCATGTCGCAAGCCATTCGTGACAACCTCAAACGCCTGCTGGCACCCCGGCACCTGGCCTTCGTCGGTGGGCGCAGCATGGCCCGCGCGCTCAAGCGCTGCGCCGACGGCGGCTACCAGGGCCAGATGTGGCTGGTGAACCCGCAGCAGGACAGCATCGACGGCGTCCCCTGCGTGCGCAGCGTGGCCGAGCTGCCTTGCGCGCCGGACGCGGTGTTCATCGCCACCAACCGCGAACTGACCCTGACCTGTGTCGCCGAACTCGCCGCCAAAGGTGCGGGCGGGGCGATCTGCTACGCCTCGGGCTTTGCCGAAAGCGGCGCCGAGGGCCAGGCCCTGCAACAGCAGCTGCTCGCCGCGGCCGGCGACATGGCGCTGCTCGGGCCCAACTGCTACGGCCTGCTCGACTACCTGCACAGTTCCGCCCTGTGGCCCGTGGCCCACGGCGGCAAGGCGGTGGAGAAGGGCGTGGCGGTGCTGACCCAGAGCGGCAACTTCGCCTACAACCTGTCGATGAGCGACCGTTCGCTGCCGGTGGCCTATATGGCCTCGGTCGGCAACCAGGCGCAGTTGGGCATCGCCGAGCTGATGGACGTGCTGCTCGACGAACCCCGCGTGACGGCCATCGGCCTGCACCTGGAAGGCCTGAAGAACGTGCCGGGCTTCGCTCGCGCGGCCCACAAGGCGCTGGAGAAGGGCATCCCGATCATCGCGCTGAAGACCGGCGTGTCGCAGATCGGCGCCGAGCTGGCGCTCAGTCATACCAGCTCGCTGTCCGGCTCCGACGCCCTCTACGACAGCCTGTTCGAACGCCTTGGCGTGATCCGCGTCAGCGGCCCGGTCAGCTTCGTCGAAACCCTCAAGGCCGCCGCCTGCGGCAACCTGCCCAAGGGTGACAGCCTGATCGCGCTGGCCTGCTCGGGCGGCGATGCGGGGCTGATCGCCGACTACTCGGAATGCAATCAGCTGCGCCTGCCTGCCCTCGACGCTGGCCAGGTCGAGGAACTGGCCCAGGTGCTGCCGGCCTACGCCAACCTGGTCAACCCGCTGGACTTCACCACGGCGATCTGGGGCGACGGACCGGCCAAGCAACGCATGCTCGACAGTGCCCTGCGCAGCGACGCCGACGCCGCGATGCTGGTGCTGGACTACCCCGCCGAATTCACCGGCGAGCGCAAGGAGTGCGACCTGCTGCTGGAGCTGTACTGCGCGGCGCTCAAGCGCCACGGCAAGACCGGCTTCGTCACCTCGGCCTTCCCCGAGCTGCTGCCGGCCAGCGCCCGCGAGCGCTTGCACGCTGCCGGTGTACCGGCGCTGCAAGGTGTAGAGGATGGCCTGGCAGCGTGGGGCCGGGTGGCCCGCTACGCGCAGAAACGTCAGGCCTTGCTGGCGCTGGGCGAGTCGGCGCTGGTGCCGCTGTGCCCGCAGGCGCTTGCCGGTGACAGTCAGCTGCTCAACGAGTGGGAATCGAAACAGGCCCTGCGTGGCTTCGGCCTGGCCATCCCGAATGGCGTGTTGAGCAGCCCGCAGAACGCGCTGGCCGATGCCCGCAAGGTCGGCTTCCCGCTGGTGCTCAAGGCAGTCAGCGCGCAGTTGCCGCACAAGACCGAGGCCGGTGCCGTGGCGCTGAACCTTGGCGACGAGGCGGCGCTCGGCCGCGCACTGGAGCAGATGCGCACACGCATTGCCGCCTACGCGCCAGAGGTCCCCTTCGACCAGGTCCTGCTTGAACCCATGGCCAGTGCGCCACTGGCCGAGCTGATCGTCGGCATCAAGCGCGAGCCGGACTTCGGCCTGGCGCTGGTGATCGGCGCGGGTGGCATCCTCGTCGAGCTGCTCAAGGACAGCAAAAGCCTGCTGCTGCCGACTACCGACGGCGCCATCCGCAATGCCGTGCTCGGCCTGCGCAGCGCGGCGTTGCTGCAGGGCTTTCGTGGCAAGCCGGCAGCGGACCTGGACGCGCTGGTCGCGGCCATCCGTGCCGTGGCCGACTACGCCTGCGAGAACGCCAGCCAGCTCTTGGAGCTGGATGTGAACCCATTGATGGTCGGTGCCACCGGCACCACCGCGGTCGATGCCTTGATCCGCCTCGGCCAGGTGTAAGGACATGAACATGACGAACCAAACACTGACCGGTGGCCAGGCGCTGGTGCGCCTGCTGGCCAACTACGGGGTCGATACCGTCTTCGGTATTCCCGGTGTACATACCCTGGAGCTGTATCGCGGCCTGCCCGGCAGTGGCATCCGCCACGTGCTCACACGCCACGAGCAGGGCGCCGGCTTCATGGCCGACGGCTATGCCCGGGTCAGCGGCAAGCCGGGGGTGTGCTTCATCATCACCGGCCCCGGCGTGACCAACGCGGCCACCGCCATCGGCCAGGCCTATGCCGACTCGATCCCGATGCTGGTGATCTCCAGCGTCAACCACACCGCGAGCCTTGGCAAAGGCTGGGGCTGCCTGCACGAGACCCAGGACCAGCGCGCCATGACGGCGCCGATCACCGCTTTCTCGGCCGTGGCCCTGAAGGCCGAAGACCTGCCCGAGCTGATCGCCCGCGCCTACGCCGTGTTCGACAGCGATCGCCCGCGCCCGGTCCATATCTCGGTGCCGCTGGACGTGCTGGCGGCGCCGGTGGCGCGGGACTGGAGCCATGAGGTGGTGCGCCGTCCCGCTCGCGGCCCGGCCAATGCCGAGAGCCTGGAACAGGCAGCCGGCAAGCTGGCGGCAGCCAAGCGCCCGATGATCATCGCCGGCGGTGGCGCGCTGCAGGCGGGTGCTGAGCTTCAGCTGTTGAGCAAGCGCCTGGCCGCGCCGTTCTTCACCAGCGTCGCCGGCAAAGGGCTGGCGCCGCTGGACTCGCCACTCAACGCCGGCTCCACCTTGTGCGTGGAAGCGGGCTGGGACCTGATCGCCGAGGCCGATGTGGTGCTGGCGGTCGGCACCGAAATGGCCGATACCGACTTCTGGCGCGAGCGCCTGCCACTGAACGGCGAGCTGCTGCGGGTGGATATCGACCCACGCAAGTTCAACGACTTCTACCCCTGCGCGGTGGCGTTGCACGGCGACGCCCGGCAGACCGTGGCGGCGCTGCTCGAACAGCTGCCGGACAGCGTCCGTGATGCCACCCAGGCCAGTGCTGCGGTGGCGCGTCTGCGCAGCGCCGTGCAGGCGAGCCATGGCCCCTTGCAGTCGATCCACCAGTCCATCCTGGTCCGGATCGCCGCAGAGCTGCCGGACAATGCCTTCATCAGCACCGACATGACCCAGCTGGCCTACACCGGCAACTACGTCTTCAACAGCCGGGCGCCGCGCAGCTGGCTGCACCCGACCGGCTACGGCACCCTCGGCTACGGCCTGCCGGCGGGAATCGGCGGAATGTTCGGCAGTGCCGACCGCCCGGGCCTGGTGCTGGTCGGTGACGGTGGCTTCCTCTATACGGCGCAGGAACTGGCCACCGCCGTCGAGGAGCTGGACCGCCCGCTGGTGGTGCTGCTGTGGAACAACGACGCCCTCGGCCAAATCCGCGACGACATGCTCAACCTGGACATCGAGCCGATCGGCGTACTGCCGCGCAACCCGGACTTCGCCGGCCTTGCCCGCGCATTCGGCTGCACGGTGGCCGAGCCGCAGAGCCTCGACGAACTGCAACGGGACCTGCGCGGCGGCTTCGCCCGCAACGGCGTGACCCTGATCGAGCTCAAGCACGCCTGCGCGCGCTGAGCCCATCCCGCACAACAGGATACTTGCCATGCGTTTTTCCTCATTGACCCAACGGATCGCTGGTGACGGCGCTGCTGCCTGGGAGATCCACTACCGCGCCCTGGACATGCTCGAACAGGGCCGCGACGTGCTGCTGCTTTCGGTCGGCGACCCGGACTTCGACACCCCGGCGCCCATTGTCCAGGCGGCAGTGGACAGCCTGCAGGGCGGCCACACCCATTATTCCGATGTGCGCGGCAAGCGCCGCCTGCGCGAGGCTATCGCCCGTCGCCATCAGCAGCGCAGCGGCCAGGCGGTGACGGCCGACCAGGTCACGGTGCTGGCCGGGGCGCAGTGCGCGCTGTTCTGCGTGGCGCAGTGCGTGCTGGAACCGGGCGATGAGGTGATCGTCGCCGAGCCGATGTATGTCACCTACGAAGCGGTGTTCGGCGCCTGCGGTGCCAAGGTGGTGCCGGTGCCGGTGCGTTCGGAGCACGGTTTTCGCGTGCAGCCCGAAGACGTCGCGGCGCGCATCACCCCGCGCACCCGTGCCATGGCGCTGAACAGCCCGCACAACCCCTCCGGCGCCAGTCTGCCGCGAAGCACCTGGGAGGCCCTGGCCGAGCTGTGCATCGCCCATGACTTGTGGCTGATCAGCGACGAGGTGTACAGCGAGCTGCTGTTCGAAGGCGAGCACATCAGCCCTGCCAGCCTGCCGGGCATGGCCGAGCGCACGGCGACGCTGAACAGCCTGTCCAAGTCCCATGCCATGACTGGCTGGCGGGTGGGCTGGGTGGTCAGCTCGCCGGCGCTGGCCGGGCACCTGGAGAACCTGGCGCTGTGCATGCTCTACGGTTCGCCCGACTTCATCCAGGATGCAGCCGTGGCGGCGCTGGAGCTGCAATTGCCGGAGCTGGAAGCCATGCGCGACGCCTACCGCCAGCGCCGCGACCTGGTGTGCGCAAGCCTTGCCGATTGCCCAGGCGTGCGGGCGCTCAAGCCCGATGGCGGGATGTTCGTGATGGTCGATATCCGCGAGACCGGGCTCAGCGCGCAGGACTTTTCCAATCGCCTGCTCGATCTGCATGGCGTGTCGGTGCTGGCGGGTGAAGCCTTTGGCCCGAGTGCGGCCGGGCATATCCGCCTGGGCCTGGTGCTCGGTGCCGAACCCCTGCGCGAAGCCTGCCGACGCATCGCCCTGTGTGCCAGCGAGCTGATGGAGGCGCAGCGCAATGCGTGAATACAGCCGCTTGTTCATCAATGGCCGCTGGCAGCAGCCGGTGGGGCAGGGCATGGCCGAGGTGATCGACCCGGCCAGCGAGGCGGTGGCCGGCAAGGTGCCGCTGGGTAACGAAGAGGATGTGAACCGGGCGGTCGACGCGGCGCGCAGGGCGTTCAACGACTGGTCGCGCACCTCATCCCGCGTACGTGCCGGATTCATTCGTGATCTGGTCGAACAGCTCAAGGGACGTGCCGACGAGATGGCCGGCGTGATCACCGCCGAGCTGGGCATGCCGGTGCAGTGGTGCCGGTCGGTGCAGGTCGACGGGCCGATTGCCGGGCTCGAGCAGTACATCGAGTTGGCCGGCTTGATGGACGAGGTGCGGGAGGTTGGCAACTCGCGGGTGTACCGCGAGGCGGTGGGCGTGTGTGCCTTCATCAACCCCTGGAACTACCCGCTGCATCAGCTGATCGGCAAGCTGGCCCCGGCCTTGGCCGCCGGCTGCACGGTGGTGGTCAAGCCAAGTCAGGAAACCCCGCTGCATGCGTTTTTGCTGGCCGAGATGATCGAGGCCATCGGGCTGCCGGCCGGGGTGTTCAACCTGGTCAGCGGGCCGGGGTCGAAGGTGGGTGAGGCGCTGGCGCGGCATCCGCAGGTGGACATGGTTTCGTTTACCGGCTCGACCGGTGCCGGTGTGCGGGTTTCCCAGGCGGCGGCGCCGTCGGTGAAGCGCGTGTGCCTGGAACTGGGGGGCAAGTCGCCGTTGCTGATCACGGCTGATGCGGACCTTGAGGCGGCGGTGCGCTATGGCGTGCAGGATGTGATGATCAACTCCGGGCAGACCTGCACGGCGCTGACTCGGATGCTGTTGCCGGCGTCGCGTTATGCCGAGGCGCTGGAGATTGCCGTGGACGAGGCGCGTGGGTTGGTGATGGGTGACCCGCAGGACCCGCGCAGCTTCCTTGGGCCGATGTGTTCGGCGGGGCAGCGGCGTACGGTGCAGGAATATATTCGGGTCGGGCTGGAGGAGGGGGCGCGGCTGTTGTGTGGTGGGGAGACGGCGCCGGGGTTCGAACGCGGGTTCTATGTGCCGCCGACGATTTTTGCTGATGTGAACAACCGGATGCGTATTGCCCGGGAGGAGATCTTTGGGCCGGTGTTGTGCCTGATTCCTTATGGCGATGAGGCCGAGGGGATTGCGCTCGCCAACGATTCGCCGTTTGGGCTTTCCAGTGCGGTGTGGGCAGGGAGCAGGGACAAGGCGTTGCAGCTGGCGCGGCAAATGCGGGCGGGGCAGTGCTTCGTCAATGGTGGGGCGTTCAACTACCAGGCGCCGTTTGGGGGGTATAAGCAGTCGGGGAATGGGCGGGAATGGGGTGAAGAGGGGTTGGGCGAGTTTGTCGAGACCAAAGCTATTCAGCTCTAGTATCGCGGTGGCGCATTGGGTGTTTGGCGACAGGGATGTTGCGCCTACCAGATCGAGCGCCGCCCGCGCGGCGCATCGCGGATGAATCCGCTCCTACATTTGTTGCAACGTACCTATGTCTGATAGGCCATGGTTGCCAGCCTTGTTGGTACGACGCGATTTTTTGGTTGGTGCGGGGGGCGCCTCGATTGTTCGGCGGGCGCCAAAGGCGGACAACCATGGCCTGACAGACCGTGGCACGTTGCAACAAATGTAGGAGCGGATTCATCCGCGATGCGCCGCGCGGGCGGCGCTCGATCTCATAGGCGCAAACCATCTCCTGTCGGGCACCCGAAAAATCAGTTTTTACCTCTTTCTTGTAGGACATTTCCCAAAGATACTCTTACCGCCTTTTTCCCGTTGCGGTCTGTTGGGCTGCGCTCTAGTCTCGGCGGGTCGTTGCTCATCAACGATACAGCTTTGACAGGCTGTGTATGGGAAATCGTGTATGGAACGCCCTTTATGGCGGCTGTACGTGCGGGCACGCTTGCGTGCGCCGGAACTTTGCGATTTCCGCCGGTCTGTCAACCCACGTACAGCTGCCACCCTTCTGTTTGACAGCAGTCAGGTGGCCGCACCGAAACGGAAAATCGTCATGCTGAAAATTGTCCCCGATCCACCGCACAACCATTCCCTCGAAGACACCCTCATCCAGGCCACGGACTATGCGCTGTGTGCGCACACCGTGATCCATCAGGCACTGCTGCTGCAGCCCAAATCTCCGGCTTCGATTTTGATGATGGCGTCGATGCATGAAATTGAGGCGCTGCGAGTGATGCTTGAGTCCATGTTGATTCAGGTGCAGATGCCGGCTGAGCCTCGGACATTGCACTAGGCCGTCAGTGATGTGTTGCCTGTTCTGGCCTCTCGCGGATAAATCCGCTCCTACAAGGGTCGCGCGGCCTTTGTAGGAGCGGATTTATCCGCGAGAGGCCAGAACAGGCACTAAAAATTCAGGGAGATCGAACAATGACCACAGACGACACCCATTTCACGGTCGGCAAAACCACCTTCTTCCAGGGCGATAACCAGACCCACCCACGGTTCCGCATCGAGCCCGGCATCCCTTGCCAGAACGCCCGCGAACAGGCCTCGGAACTGATGGGCTATGTGCGAGAGCTCACCATCATCGGCCTGATGGACGAGAAACCCATGATGATCTGGGCAGCGCACTACTTAAGCGCGATGGCCAAGGCCCTGATGGATGATGCCGAGCTGGGCATGATGCATTGAGTCATCTGTTGCCTTCACCGGCCTCATCGCTGGCAAGCCGGCTCCTACACCGATCGCGTGGGCGCTGGAGATCCCTGTGGGAGCCGGCTTGCCGGCGATGAGGCCGGCACAGGCTCAGGCAAGCTGGCCTTGTTCCTTCGGCGTATCGAACGCCACAAACAGCTGATCCGCCGTAATCGTCCCCAGATCCAGCCGCATGTTCTGCTCCAGCATCGCAAACAGCCGGGTGAACACCTCGTACACCTTGCAGTGATCCTCCAGCCCGGCAAACGGGTTGTCGATCTTCTCGGCGATCAGCGAGCTTTCCTGCACCGCGTCATACACCTCGCGCAGGGTGATCTCCTGCGGCGCACGGGCCAGCGTCACGCCGCCCTGGGCGCCGCGAAACGAGGTCAGGATATTGGCCTTGACCATCTGCGACACCAGCCCGCGCACGCGGGTAGGGTGCACCTTCACCCATTTGGCGATGGTCTCTGTGCGCAGCTTCTGCGGTGCATTGGCCGCCACGAACGAGAGAATGTACGAAGCAGTGATGAGTCGGGTCGACTGGCTCATGGAGGTAATGGCTCCCTGCGAAAACGCAAATGTTACACCATGGAAAAGCCCGTCATCGGGCCCTGGAAAAGCGCTTGTCCTGCCGCTAATGTATTTGTTACGGTAACAATTACAAATTATAAACAGCTTCTACGCAATCCGCTTTGACCGAACAACAATTCCTTGCGGTTCAACAGGGGCAAATGCCATGAGCGATAACAACAACAAGAGTCCTCTCGTCATTCCCGAAGGCGGCCTGCCGC